>JAABUT010000087.1_pt1 | contig 168715 bp, 145 predicted proteins | sample 5559281 | NCBI WGS metagenome assembly JAABUT01 (sample SAMN10711880, study PRJNA513359) | rock metagenome | isolation source: Antarctica rocks | place: Antarctica: Victoria Land, Ricker Hills nord | collected 2016-01-04 | reverse complement strand
TTCTGTTTTATTTGTCTGTTTAATCTAATCTAACCCTTCACCTCTCACCCCATCCCCTCCCCTCCCACTCTCCCATCCTCTCCCCTCCTACTCTCCCACTCTCCCCATCCCCTCCCTCCCACTCTCCCACCCCATCCCCTCCCCTCCCACTCTCCCACCCCATCCCCTCCCCTCCCTCTCTGCGCACACCCACGCCCACGACCCACGCCCCAACCCCAACCCCAAGCCAGAACCACGAACACGGCACGCGCCACTTCTTCCCACTAAGAAAAGGGAGAGCGAGAGGAAAATGTACGTGGGTGTGGGTGTGGGTGTGGGGTATGGTACAGTAGGTGGAGGAGGTAGGGGATGGTGGGTGTGGGTATGGTTGTGGTTTGGAGGGGATGGTGGGGTGTTGTGAGTTGGTGAGGGTGTGGGGGGTGGGGGTGAGGAGAGGGGATGAGGGGGGATGAGGGATGAGGGATGAGGGATTGGGGGGCGGAGGGAGAGTGAGAAGGGTGAGGGTTGAGAGGCATGGATCATGGATAGGAATATTTGTCTTCAATCCATGCAAGTCTTTGTTGTGGAGTATAGCCATCCTTTGCCTAAACCGAAAGAGCTGGTTTCGTTCGGGGGGTAATACAGCTACATACACAGATGCAGCCGGCCAGCCAGTGTGCCTGTCAATCAACAATCCAACCGCCGAGAACGAAAAATGCCCAAGCTGCCTACCCTAACCTAACCCAAAACACCTAAGCATCCAACCTCCCAATCCCATCCCCCCCCTTCTCCTCCCTAACGCTCTTCTTCCGCCTCACCTCCTTCTTCCCCTCTCCCGCATCCCAAAACTTCTCCTTTGCTTTGATCGGACTCGTCGCTACTGTTGCTCCAGTTCGAGTCCCAGCACCACTAGTTCCCCCCACAGCAGACTTCCCCCATCCCCGTCTCCTCTCCGCCGCCCATGTACCCCACGAGGAGATGTACGCGCCTGCTTTGTGACCAGCCGCCGTCACAGACGCTTGTGCGGCGGAGAGATCTGGTCCGGTGCGGTGTCGCGGGGTGGAGGACACGTCGCTGCCTGCTTCTGAGATGGGCGGCGAGACTCCGTTGCTCCCTGCGGTGGTTACAGCACCTTCGGCGCGTTTGCGTTGGGTTTCGCGCATAGCTTCGATATCTGCCCAGAGATTCGTGAATGCGGTTGAGACTTTCTTGTGGCCCGTTGCGAGATGCTTGTTCAGCACTTCCTTGCTCTGGGCGAGGCGGTCGTCGAGGTGGAGGGTTTGGATTTGGAGGGCTAGGCGGCGTTGGATGTCTTCTAAGCTGAGATTGCCCGCTGTTGGATGGCGGGGTTCAACGATGTCGAAGAGATGGGCGGAGGTGTGGGTGTTGAAAAGTTTGAAGGAAGAGGTTTGCTGCCATGCGTGTATCCAATCTGGGTTGAAATCTATGGACGGGTCACCTTCGATGGAGGGGAGAGGTGGGGAGGTTGAAGGGTTGTCAGTAAGGTAAATGTGGTATTTTACAGCGGCAAGAAGGGCAAGTAGGTATTCTTCGAATTGGAGACGGATAAATTCTTCGGAGCCCATGTAGCCGAGGGTTTTTGGGCGGGAGGGGTTGTATTCATCCCAGGTGTCGGTGATGGTTTGGGTAAGGAAATCAATCCAGCGGCGATCGGCCGGAGAAAGGGTGAGGGCGGAGCGGAGAGATGCGGAGGTGATGTTGATGGTGGCTTCATCGAGCTAGATTCTAATCAGCTTACATAACTGTATATATGGGAGTTGGTTTAGTGCGCACATTTACGAGAATGTCACTGTAGCGGTCTTTCTGCTGCAAAAGGAGGGAATTTGTCGATCCGACAATGTATGATTTCGTCCCGTAATCGGCCAAAACATCCAGCTGCTGCAAAGGTGTATAAGGCCCGAAGAGGCTCCCCTGGAAGCGTTCAGCAGTTTTCAGGTCAAATGTACATCGTTCTAATATACCTTGCCGAATCTAGCATAACAATCAGCTCTAATTCTTGACTCGACTCGATAGAGATTTACCTACAGTTGGAGTGGTAAGCCCATATATGAGAGTACTAAGCTGGTTAGCTACAGCTCATGATAAAGGCATGACAACGTACAGGAACCTCTTTCACTTGTCTTTAGCGATGTTGGCATGCCCAAGTTCCTCTCGTAGCTATCAAATTCTGGATCCGCGCAGTCCTCTAACCTTCGTAATAGACCGGGTATCAAGGATATCAACGAAAATTGCATCATGCATAATCTCTCACACCGAGAACCAAAGAATAGCATCTGGTAGAATAAATAGAAATCCAAGAAACCTGTACTGTGGACTACTTACCTTTGGCTGCAGCAAACAACATTTGAAGAGGACCAAGGTCTGATGTTTGTACTCATGGATAAACTCTCGTAATGAGAGACCTATAGAGATGAGAAGCGGAAACGTGCTGAAAAAGAGCTAGAATTCCTACCCAGATATTGGTCTCGATCATCCTCCGAATCTCGCAGGGTTGTCGCAAGGCTTTCTTGAAATTTCTGTCCTCACTCAGCTAGAGCCCGTCAAAGACTGCAATAAACACTCACCGACCTTCAAGATATCCATGTCCGTAAAGTCCCTGGACTAACATCAGCCTGGCTGATCTCGTATTTTGACTGTATGCCGCACCTCTGAGCAAACCAGGCTTCTGTCACCATTGAAAGCTTCTCTCTGAGATGCCCGAAAAACTGTGGGCTATCCGCAATCGCTACAACCGCCTTTTGCACCGTACTCCTTGTGACTTCAGCAGGTCGATCCAGAAGCTGGCTTGCGTCCATCTGCCTCGTACATGATATACCGAATAGCGATGTGGCGGCATTCGCGGAAGTAGATTTCCGGCGGAGGGTAAAATACGAAAAGTCCTCCGTGGATCTGGCTTCGAATTAGCCCGAGAAAAGCCCAGCAGTGGGGATAATGTACGTATGGGCGCCGTCCGACAGGGCCATGAAGGGTAGGAAAGACCAGTCATTCTCAAGGGCAGGATCGCTACCATCTTCGACGCCGAACCAGCCCTCTATTTCAGGCCCCCTATCAACAGGTCAGCTCTGCTCTGCTTTACAATGGGGGACGCTACTCACCTGGCGTGGTGAAAACCCACCACGCAAACGACGGGTGCAAAATTGCTGGATGAAGACATGCTGTAGCATTTGGGCAAATTCCAAACGTTAGCAGAGCAATTGACACGTCGGTTCTGTCAGTGGACAGTCAATGGCAAGAGCAATGTCAAATCATGTTGGTTAGGCCCACCAATAGATGCATGCCAAGGATCACAGCCCTATGGGATCCCAGATGACGTGCATTGATGCGAGTCCAAGCGTCCTTTGGCTGAGATGCAATAAAGTCCCAAGTACTTTGTGCTGTGGGCAGCTTGCTTTATGAAGCTGTCACCGAGTGTTGCTTAGAGGCCTGGATTGTAGATACCTAATACTACTGATACTCTATTTGTTACTCATGTTTCCCCAAGCGCGACAAGTCTCATAACTCATCGGATATGAAACACCGTTCGTGAGTGACTGAAAAGGGTATTTGTTGCTGAGCCCTAACGTACTTTCGGAAATGCTAGCTGGTGGAAAGAAATACTCCATAACCAAACTTAGCCAAGGGAGATACAGTCGTAGAGAATCAGCAAACGCCCTACTGCCCGTTCTCAACCTCCTGCCCGTCTTCCGGGTTTTGGACATTGTGATAGTCTAGAATCTCGGAATACCTGCCCATTACCAGTCAGCACCTCTTTCGGGGCTAATCTTGCTCTAACGGCAGGTCGTAAAGTTGCTCGTACATCATGATTTTCCAAGTATCTACTGGAAGATCTGCGTCGTTGAAAGACCAGTCAAACTTCTCCTCCGCAACCGGTTCGTCGCTTGGGTCGTGATATGGCGCAAGGTACTCATGCGCAAGCGCATCTCCCGCTCGTACTCGCATCCGTGGATCAAATACAAGCATCTTCTCCAAGAGGTCGATTGCTAGGAGGTGTCAGTTAAGTCGGTCTCTACTGTCAAGTGACCGTACCTAGAGGGTCTGCGTTCTTGAATTTATTGCTCAGGGGTTGTCTCTCTCGTTTGGGTAAGGACTGTACGAATCGTAGAGTCTAGATGTAGTCATCAGCCACAGCATTTACTCAAGCGTCCCCAAAAATCTTACGTTTTCGCTGCCGATGGTTTGAATGACATCGTCTGGAGGAGTGCCTAGCAGCTCCGTAATGATAGAGAATTGGTTGACATGATCTTTGCCTGGGAACAATGGTTTACCCTCCAGCATTTCTGCGAAAATGCATCCTGCACTCCATATGTCCACTTCCACGTCGTATTTTTGCCATGTAAGCATGATTTCTGGCGCGCGGTAGTACCTCGTAGACACGTATCCTGTCATCTGGGGGTCCTGTATGCGAGCTAGCCCAAAATCGCAGATCTTCAGGTCGCAATTTTCGTTGACGAGGATATTGCTTGGCTTCAGGTCACGGTGGACGACTCCAGCGGAGTGCACGTATTTCAAGCCTCGCTGCTTCCGTCAGTTGATTGTATGACGTAGAACAATCACTTCTGGGCGCTGTACCAAGATTTGGTATAGAAAGTATTGGATAAACTGTTTTTCGAGCGGTCTCGACGTCAGGAGGCGATGAAGGTCGGTGCCTAAGAGCTCGGTCACGAAATAACTATAGACCGCGAGTCAGCCACAGGTCTCACTGTGGATCGGAAAACTTTCCATACATATCTTCGAGCGGTGATATAAAGATATCGCTCAAGCTAATGACCTTGGGTACCTTAGCCTACAGCCTTGTTGTACACCATACATTCTCTTACATTTTCGTGACGAAGGTGCTTGAGAAGCTTCAGCTCCCTGTATGTCCGCTTTGACAGGACGGGGGTGCTAAAAGGCTTCATGATCTTCTTGACTGCCACAGCCTGGCTGGTCAACTGGTCTTTGGCTGAACTGGACGAACATTGTAAACAGTCGACTCGGCAGCTTCGGCAGAGATGTGATCCTACCAGACCAGTCCAAAAGCCCCCATTCCAACGGGCTGCAAGTCCGTGTACCTGGCGTAGTTTTAGTACGAACCGGACGCGCAAACTCCAGTCAACAAACCTGCTGGTGATCTCAAAGGTGGTACCGAAGATCTGGGCACGCACAAACTCTGCCATCTTGACTGGATCGGCCGCGACGACACAGGCGGCAGATAGAGAGGAAGTGTTGGGAGCGTCAGGTACGTTAAGTCTGTGGTTGTAGATATATGTACTGTGTACTGTGTACGTTGGTCGGATAGGTAAAATACTTTGCGATGGAGAAATCCTCGTGTTTGATCTGCAAAATCACACTTAGAATAGGTCCTTGTTGATCTCCCGAAAATCAGGGATTCAGGGCTCCAAGGATGCTTCCATGTTCCTTCCATAACCATTGCCTCCATTGCCTTGGGAACCGTCCAATTCTACTCTCTACGTATTTGTGAGTAAACAGCTGCCGAGTCCTCTGCTGGACATGTCAAGTGAATACTCCATCTCCTGACCGGAACGTCGGTCGCATACGCAGTACATCCGTAGTACCTACTTCATTCTACTCAATCACAGACAGGGTTGACGATCTTAATTGTTCGCATGAATACCTACGTCATGTTGCGAACTTCGCTCCTTCCACCTCCGTACAAAGTACCCCACCTACCGACCGATCATGGCCAGTATAACAAATCCGAACAACAGAGCATTTCTGAGATCCATGGTGGATGGAAACACGTTCGTGGAGGATTTCCCTTGGGAACTCTATCTGCGAAGAGTGAGTCTGGCTCATAGTAACTGCATTATGTTCAAACTCCTCAGGAACAATGCGTTCAATTATGTTGCAAGCGAATGGCTAGACCATTGATCGAGCAGTCTACTTGGAATACATCAAGGAAACCCTGTTGCAAGGTACCACATCGTCTAGAAGATTCGAAAAGGAGCATTGAAAGACATGTTTTGGACCATCTTTTATGCTGACGACTTCCTCATGGTCATAACAACAGTACAGATCACGAGTAAGCTGTCCAATTGGAAAAGCTCTGCGACTCTGGAGTATCAAGACGGTGGTTCAAGACTCACGATTTCATTGAGCAGCCGTTCACTTCTCAGCGAATTGGCTCATAGATCTCAATTTGACGACAAATAAACATTTCGGAGACGGTGTGGACTTCGCATACCTTGCGTACAAGGACTTTCAAGGACCCTATTATCCTCTCCAATCCTATCTGCTATGAGACTTGACTCGGATGTCCTCAGACATGCTTGACTCTGAACTTGCAAAAGTTCCCCGAACTAGACTACGACTGAGTCACCGAAGAAGAGTAGCATAGATGGATACCATCAAAGACTCCCATGAGACCCGCACAAGCACTAGCAAATGACGTGTGTCTGAAATTAGGAACATAAAAACATGTCTTTGTCAAAAAAACGATCGAGACATTCCGGTGGTTTCCATTTCCGGCACTCCATCTGGTTTTTTAGGATCCTCGACCAGAGTCGTAGCTCTAAGAGCCTCCATGGAGCCAAAATTGTCTCGAATAAAGATCCTGTCTTAGATAGCCTCGCCGCGAGGGAATGATATGTTGCAAAGAGATCTGTCTGATCCAGAACGTGCCAAATACGGAAAGCTCCTTATCAACGAAGAACGACTTATGGTCCAAGCAAATGACAGTGTCCAGCATTGGAATTAAACTGTAGTCATGGAACAGGTCGAGCAATCAATATATTGATGACGAGGGAAGAGGGAAGAGGGAAGGGTCCCAGCGAAAGAAGGACTGATGAAGGAAGCGCAAGGGAAAATGCACATCTACAGTTCCGACCTCGATATGCTAATTCAAGGTGTTCCTGGGACGAGGCTCGTGGAATCAAGGGTTGTACATATGGTCTGGGGGATCTGACGAATTCAGACAGCCCTGTTAGAGAGGATTTCGATGAAAACAGATTTTCGTTTAATCCATGAGCAAGCCCTAGGGTCATTGCGAATGAGAATGCCGTTGCTCTGATTGGTGGAGTATTTGTCATTGTGGTCGTGCGGTATAACGGGAAGCTCTACTTCCGTAAAGCCTCTAGATCGGTGGAGTTGGAACGATCAGTCCAATTCCGGGGTGATTGAAGTCGTACCTTACTATAGGCTGTTGTGTTTGTGGTCTATAGTACTCCCAGATCGCCCCAATTCAGTCGGTAAATCTAGTACCTAGTACATACTCCAAAATCCCCATAGGGTTCGAGGATACTCTTTACCTAGAAGTAGGTAGATATTACACAGTATTATCATTATTACTGTGGATTCCCCACGACTGTCCGCTCTGCGACTACATACCTTACCCTTGGCAGATCACTCGTCCCAACTGCATCCACTGCATCAATCAATAATAACATTGGACTCGCTGCAGCTGGCCTTAGCAACGCCTTGCAAATGCCCGTGCGCTGAAGCCAGACCGGTCCCCCGACTAGAATACGGAATATCTTTACCCACGTCCGTTCTCCCACGAGGCTTGCCCGCCCCCCCCCCCCCAAGCACGGGGCACGCAGCGATCCTCTACATTGGATTTGATTTGATCTCGTTCAATCCTCGACATTGTCGTGTGGCTAATCACCTATAGAGCATCACCATCTACAGTACTTGGTTTTCGAGGGTGAGCTATGTCATGATCTCATGCCTTGACTGAGCCATCTGCAAGAGCTTCGGTACGGACCGCTAGGAGTGAAGCACCGATTCCAACCCGGAGCTTACTTGCGGATTCACCACCCTTTCTAATCCTTCGGCCATCACTCATTACGCCGTGTTCCACTATCTCAGGCCCTCTATACAACGAAATCCGATACATACTAGGTCTATGTTGGTAAAGAGACCAAGGAAGCCAAGCTAAAAACCCCGCGGAGGTTCTGTGGCGGAGCCTACCCAGGCAAAGCTCAAAGAACACTTCCGTCCGACAACGATACCTTGCGATTGGAAAGCTGGCACTACACCTTGATCGTGGTCCACAATACCTCATTGCTGGGCGACCGCTCTTAAATCAAGCCAGTCGTCACAATTACCCTTCTGGAAGCGTGGGATCTTAAAACGAAATTGTGAGGTCTTGCTACCGGAAATTCAGCGTTCCTCGCCTTCGCTGGCGGGATTTGGTTTGGGAAGCCTCAGGGATTGCCACCCAAGTAGCGGTTTCTGCCGTTCGGTGGCCGCCAAGGGGCGACTCCCCGGGCAGGGCGGATTCATATACACATACGGCGTGTCAGTGCCAACATACACGCTTGATACACTATGGGGGCTTGCCAGAGTTCTCAAGACGGGCAGGAGGAGGAAATGAAGAAGAGAAGCCGCATGATAGACGCAAAACTGGAAGAAGACTCGAGAAGGTTACGCAAGGAATGCAAGATCTTGCTACTAGGTATGTCAAGTCGGGATTGGAAGCTGCGGATTTCCTGACAAGTTGCAGGTTCCGGAGAGAGTGGAAAGTCGACCATTGTCAAACAAATGAAGATTATACATCAAAATGGGTACACCAAGGACGAATTGGCATTGTACCGCCTAACAATATACAAGAACGTCATAGACTGTTCCAAAGCCTTGATATCAGCAATGCGGCAATTTCAGATTGAGCCGATGGACCCACAGAATGCTGAGAACAGCGACTATCTTCTGCAATACCAAGTCGACCCAGATCCACATACTCCACTAGATCCAAGAGTTGGCCAATCGGTTGTATCGATATGGAGGGATCCGAGTATTGCGGATATAATGGATCATCAGAGCGAATTCTACCTGATGGATTCTGCACCATAGTCAGTCGCTGTGCTCATTTGCAGCTTCAGGGAGTTGACGGAATATAGCTTCTTTGACGAAGTATTACGAATAGCTGGGCCGGACTATATCCCTATAGAGGCGGACGTTCTTCGAGCTCGAACGAAGACTACCGGTATTTACGAAACGCGGTTCAAGATGGGCCAGTTGAGCATACAGTATGTTTCCCTCTCCTATGTTACATAGCTTGGCCTGCTCACAGGTGCTTCATAGCATGTTCGATGTTGGTGGCCAACGCAGTGAACGCAAGAAATGGATCCATTGCTTTGAAAATGTCACTTCTATCATTTTCTGTGTAGCCCTTAGCGAGTACGATCAGGTCCTTCTCGAAGAGAGTAACCAGGTATGTTTTTCATCATCCTCTCGTAACGGTATCGTAACCGATGTTCGCAGAATCGAATGATGGAAAGCTTGGTACTGTTCGATTCTGTCGTGAACTCAAGATGGTTCATGAGGACAAGTATCATTCTATTCCTGAATAAAGTCGATCTCTTCAAGCAGAAACTCGGCCGATCACCTTTAGGAAATTACTTTCCAGACTACTCGGGAGGGAATGATGTAAATAGGGCGGCAAAGTATTTGCTCTGGCGGTTTAATCAGGTTAATCGAGCGCACCTGAATCTCTACCCTCAGTAAGTCCTCCTTTCATCTGGAGCATGTTCTGTCACATGGATGCCCTATTTCACCTGATACTGATGTAACACGTCAAGTCTCACCCAAGCGACGGATACTTCCAACATCCGACTCGTATTCGCCGCCGTCAAAGACACGATTCTCCACAATGCGCTTGCAGACTCTGGGATATTGTGAGCACTTTCATTTCCCATTATGTGAATCTCTCCCAAGAATGTTGTATAGAACGACGACTTCTGTGTACATACGTGCCAACGCTTCTACCAGGCTTTATTAATCTCTACCAAACTGTACATGAAGTCCATTACTTGGATAACATAACCCCATACGTATCCTCAACCACCTCAAATAACCCGCCCCTTGCCATCGGAAATCATCGAGAAACCTCATCTATCTGCTATATCTTGACCGGCGAACTTTTGCGACGGAGTTTTTTGTGTGCTACTGAGAATGGGAAGGTCGGGTTTGCGGGCAAGGGAACTTGTCAATACCATGATTATGTCGAAAAGTCGTTCGTACCAGGCGCTTTTGTTATACAAGCATTTCCTCTGCGCTGGGCGTTGATAACGGACAGAGCGTGGCCGCGCTTCCTCCACGCGAATCCTGTAGCGCGGGTTTTGGGCCATGTCAACAAGGTGCTCTGCCAGCTGAGAAAAGAAGGGAGGGATCAGACGCGCAAGGACGGATGCTGTGAGGTAGCTTAGGAGCAGGGAGATAGAACAATGCCAGCGCAACGTCTATCTCTGTAGAGCTTGCATTTTTGATGATGTTGCCTAGTAGCGACGCAAGCAACACCTCCACCCGTTGGTACGATACCTAAACTACCTCCGCCCAAAGATCAACGCACCCTCCTCCACCCACCATATCCTCCCAATATCAAACACCTCCAGCATTCCCCCCAACTACCACGGCGTGCCCACATCCTCCCAATATCAAACACCTCCAGCATTCGTCCCGACTACCTTGCCTTGGCACCCCCCTTTCTTCGAACCGTTCACCCTCCCATATCCCACAACCCCATTCCCCACCCTCCAAAAAATCTTTCTTTTGTACCGAAGCAGCATATCTCTACTCGGTCTCAATGGATGAGAGAGATTGCGTTTATCTAATCAAGTGGCACTTCCTTCCTTTCTTCCTTTCTTCCTTCCTTTCTTTCTTTTTTGATATCACTCCCCCAAGATCTACAGCACAGCATCTCTCAAACCCCCACGCAAACCGCACCCCCATCCCCAGACCCCTCCCTCACTCACTCTATACATCCCACCCACCCACCCACCCACACCCACCCCCACACACTCCTCCCCTTCCTCCCCTCCCCTCTTCATCATCCACACCAAATCTCCCCCTCCTCCTGATAAAACGTACATCCATCAAACCCCATTCATCGAGACCTCGACCTTTCTCCCGCTCGCTGTATTTTTTTTAATCACTGGTTTCTTTGTTCTTTGTGGAAAGGGAAGAAGGGGAGGGAGGGAGTGGTGTGGTTCTTGTGTGGGGGGTGGGTGTGGGTGTGGGTGGATTGGATGGGGGGTGGGTGTGGGTGTGGGTGTGGGTGTTGATGCGGTGGGTGTGGGGGTTTAGTGTGCTGGGGGATGTTTATAACACCTCTCTTTCTCTCTCTCTCTCTCTCTCTCTCTCTCTGCTTATTGGGAAGCCCTCGATCAAGAACACCCATGAAGCATTTTCGCAGACGCACTCCCGCTTTTCCCTTATTGCGTCAGTCGGATTTTTTTCCCGCTCGTCCGTTCTGGGCTTTTAAATTTTTCTTCTTCTCGTTGGTCGTCTTCTCGCTCTCCATTCTTCTTTTCTGCGTTTGGAAAAGAAGGTTTGGGCGGAGGAAGACGGGAGGGAGATGGGTTTTTGTTTGTTCTTCGAATTCTCTTGTCGTCGTGTTTGCAGATTCCACTTTCTGCTTTTGCTTCGTTTTGGAGAAACGAAATGGTAGGTTTTGTGTCCTCGATAGTACACCCGGTTCATGACTTGTTAATCGCCCCGTCGTCATTCTTCTGTTTCTTGTTTCTTTGCTGAGAGGAAATGATGAGGGAAGGGGAGTCACAGATGCATTGAGCAGATTAAAGGGGTGGTTGAGGGTCGAGAAGTAGGAGATGGGGGGATTGGGGGGGATTGAGGAGAGAAAGGGGGGAAATGCAGATTTAGTAGCGCAGATAAAGTTCGGAAATAGGAGGTTGTATATTGGATACTTGAAGAGGGTTTATAATCTACAAAAGTCGATACGAGATTGAGGTAATCATTTCAATGTCCTCTCTGGCATCTCATCAGCTCTTCCACCTCTCCCTCCCATCCCCTTCCTTCAACCCACTACCCCCCACCCCACAGCATCCCCCCCACCGTCTGATTCCCCCTAAACTCAACCCAATCGGATATCAACAAACTCCACCAACGCCTCTAAGAAGAAACGTGAAAAGGAAATGAAACACGAAGAAAAGCAAAAGAAAAGATATACACACACAGCATCGAGGTGACGGAACGACAAAAGATCAGCAAAACGCCAACATCTTTGCGTCAACGCAAAGATATCGATTGTTGCATTCCCATAACTTACTATGTAGCATACTCATCTACCTCTATACCCCCCATCTTCCCCCCTTCCCCCCCCCCCCAACTTTCTCCATCCGCAAACATCAAGAGAAAAGAATAACACACGACTACTCTTCGAACAAACAAACAAACAAACAAACAACAACAACACGCCTCATCGATCCACACCACATCCAGAGTATACCAAACCCAAGGTCAAGCAGTTTCCATACGCCCCCCTACTCTAGTCCACAACCTATTCATTCCCACCATGCTGCATATCCTGAAAGCAGAAATCCAAGTCCTGCTGCCCCAATTCTCTACTGAGATTGGTTGTTTTTTTCTTTCTGGGCTTTCTGCACCGCCTAGGAGCGTGGGGTTTGTCGGTCAGGCGGTGGATGGTGGATAGGATTGGGGTGGTTGGGAGGGTTGAGAAGGGGGGTGGGGTTTCAGAAGCGGGGATGAGATGATGAGGTCAAGGAGTATGATAGTGATGGACTCCCTCGTCTTCTTATGCCTAAAGCTCTATACCTACAGCAGCCTCCTCACACTTTTCCGCCTCGAGCTTTCTACCAAAAAAGTACAAGTGGAAAGCGGCCTTGAAAATACGTCTTGACTCCCACCCTAATGATAACCAAACTATCACACAGGAAAACACCGCAACCAATGCTCTCGTCATCATAATTACACCCGCTGCTGTTCCCATTCTTACAAACACCGCCCTTTTTGACTACATATTCGCCAACTGCTCGTCGATCTGGCGATCCAGGAACACCCTCTTATCCCCTGTCAACTCGGTTTGTAATCGCTGCTCGACCAGTGCGCGCACTGAATACCCTATGTTAGCGTCTTCTTTTGGCCTTGAGAGATCAGAGTGCACTAACCTTGTTTCTTGGTCACATCATCCAAATCCACCTCCTCCAAACACACCCTCGTCGCCTCCGCAATCGCCGCATCGTCTGGACCCTGGCCAGGAGGCGTTCTAAAATCAATGGCGCTGACAGGTCTACTTCCCCCTTGAGGATAGCCTAGCGGACTTCTGCTCTGTCTGGGTGGTGGGGATTGCATCGCGATCAAATTATCCGTACTTGGCATCCTGTTATAAGGGTGTTCTTGATACGCATCGCTGAGATTTGATACAGATTGAAGACGCTGGTGTTGGTAATGCGGTTGATCTTTGTACGGCGCAAAGTTTGACTGGGTGGACTGCCTAGTTGCGAATGGCGCGGGCGAGTGGGGAGGCATGTAGGCGGGAACTTGATTGTGAAAGCCCGTAAGGACAGTAGAGGCAGGTTTGACAGAGGAGTAAACCGAGTGTATATCGTCCATTTCGTAGCTTGCATCGTAGGCATCCTGGTACACCTTTTCAGTGCTGCCGCCTCTTCGTCCGGGCAGCCCATTGGTAGCAGCGTAGTCATCCCAACGCTGAAGGGGAACGCTGCGGGGATTGAAGCCTTCATCCTCAAGAGCGATGATTTTCTTCTCTCCCTTTTCGCCTATAACGATACGCGTGTTTCCCCACGAAAAGTTGTCCTGGTTCCAAAACGAGTAGATGGGAAGAACAAAGGAATAAATGGGAAAGGCGAGAATATAGATAATCATCCAGCCTACGTGCTGCCATTGGCGTTTGATGATAAAGATAAGGGCTTGGAGGCCATAGACTGCGGCTAACATGATTATCGAAATGAGTGGGAATTGGCCAGAGTGGGTTGCAACGCGGTAGATTAGGTAGCCAAGGTAGCCACAAGTTGCTGGAAGGATAATGGTCCCGAAGAGATCGATAAAGACCACGAAACGCATACTGAAGCAACAGAATCCACATAGGTCTTTTAGCCAGACTAATTCGGCAAGGTTGTGTATGGTAGAGTTGATCCATCGTCGTCTCTGCGACAACAGGACACTCCATGTCTCCGGGGCTGCAGTCTGAGCATAAGCGTCTGGTATAAACTTGTATGACATGAATGGGAAATGCTTCGTCATCAAGGTGGTGAGGTATCTGTCTTCTCCGAGCGAAAGAAGGTTCTTCTTGTGTAGTGTGTCTACGTCGCAGTCGTTGTATTCGCTGATGACCTTGTCCGAGATAATCAAAGGTCGACCTTTGTCAGCTGTTCGAAGCCGATACATGCAGAAACTGCCAAAGTTAGTCCAAATCACCTTTGAACGTTTAGGATCAGCTTACCATCCGGGCAAACAAGTGACTGAACCGAACAGAGACTCAAATGACTTGGCTAGGTGATGCGAGATGAAGTACTCGTAAACCTGGATCATAGTCCACCAGCTTTGATCTTCATTTTCCAAGCTTGTTTCACCACATATACCAGCAATCTTTGCATCATTGGCACAACTTGCAACGAGACGATTCAACGAGTCTTCTCTGACGCTCGTATCTGCGTCCACCATCAAAAGATATTCGTAAAGCTCAGGGTCCACTCCAATGATATTATTGATCTGATGGAACATCTCAAGCTCAAGCGGTGACATGGGCGATCGGTGATGAACGCGGTTGAGGAAGCTGAGTAGTAGAATCTGAGAGTCTCGCTTTCCGCGATTTCCAGGCTTTGACTTGGTCTGCTCGGATTCTTTGCCTACTTTGACCACGACAATATAAGGGACCACGTTTCCTTCAAACTCATAAAGCCCAGAGTAGACTTTACCGTAGTTGAGCTGTTCGTTGCCCTGGCCGACTGCCTTGAACGGTAGAGCTGGTGGGTCTATCTTCGGATCAACCCCTAGGATGTCGAGCACAATCTTAGGTGTGGGCCTATCGTTGCCACCACCAACAATCATGCCATCGCACATGACGCATATTAATTTCCGCTTGTTGTCATATTGAAGGGCTGTCAATGAATCGAGAGCTTTACGTAGCTGATCCTCACCTTCTGTGTAAGCTGGTACTTGACAGATTACAAACTTGTCTTGCGCTGCTGGACGTCTTTTGGAGCCAAGTTGGAGCGCGGCCAAGAACTTTGTGAGAATGACAGTGCAGAGGATGATGGTGAAAGCAAGTAGAATGTAGTTGTTGACCTGGCACTTTGCAGATTTCCTGAAGTCGAGAGCTCCTGCATAAAACCTGTTCTCCATACAGTTCAAGCTCTTGGAATAATTCGCGTCATTTGTCTTCCACAGAGACGAAATGTCATTACCCGGGTTGGATTGAATCAGTGACGAAACCTCATCTGGAAAGAATTTGTATGCGGGATAGTTGTTTTGGACTTGCAGGGTGTGAAAGTAATCGGTCAGGTCGTATATCTTGCCATTAAGAATGACCCAGTTCCGGCCCTGATTTTGACCCTGGGAGTTGACGGCAGCCTTTTCAGTTACGAGATCTCCAATGTAAAACTCCTTGATCTTTGGCAGAAACCTGTCACTGTACCAGTTGTTGTTATGCAACGCTGATTTTATATTTGGCTGGAGAGGACCGGAAGTGTGTAAACCTTCCGGATGAAGTACGGTGGTGTTTGCTAGCAGCGTGATGGACTGATCCGTAGTCAGGTATTGGCATGCAGTGAAGAGTGGCGGCACAAAGTATTCGTCAAGATTCTGCCCGGCAAAAGGCATCATCATGGCTGCTGTAACCTGAGGACTGGTGTCGCTGTGTGGGATTTTGTAGAACTTCGTAAGGTCGTAAACCTTGCCGTGAATGCTGACATAGTAATCGTTCTCGCCTTGATGATAACCGACTTCCTTTTCGTTCCAGGCCTTGTCGAAGTTGGGGCAAAGAAGTTTGCCAAACTCGACAATGTAAAAGACCACGGTTGCGTTGAGTAAGAAGATTATAAGACACAGCACTAGCTTCTCTCTCCAGGCCATTCGAACATCAGGCCTCTTCATACGACCGATATACCGCAACATAAATGAAGGAATCCAGAATGTCAAAGCCCAGACACAAGCAATCCATATGCGACGAGACGCGCCTATCTTCTGGGCTTCGACAGACTTTGGCTCCCCGAGCTCTGGATCCATCTCACTGGTGAACTGGCCAACATCATCGTCATAGTATGTGATCTTGCCCTTTGTGTCGTCTCCCTTGGCGCCAAGTCCGTAATCACCAGGCATTGTGTTTAATGTACGGGCAACGGTCGGGGCAATAGAGCGAGCGCCACCCATTGCACTTTTCGTCATAGTAGCCGAGCTTTGTTGTCGTTGTAAATTATTGTCTCGGCTACCGTAGTCACTCATGGGAGGGAAGAATCCGCTAGCGTTAGGGTTGGGCGTGGCTATTGTGTAGCCAGTCTCCATGCCTCCACCACCAAGCATACCAAAGTTGGAGTCCCCATAACCGGAGCTTTCGAGTGGTTTGAGATCTAGCATGCTTTCCGCTTCCCACCACGCGCTTTCTCGAATCCACACACGCTCGTGGCCGACAACGACTTCACCATTGCTCCAGCCCCTTTCCAGTATCCAGCTCTCAACACCGTCTCTGCCATCATGGCAACCAAGTCGTCGATAGCGAGTACAGAATTCGTCAATATCAAAATCTGCGGTGAAGTCTAGATTCTTGTTTCGGCGATTCGACCATTCAGGGAGTCTCCAGGCTCGAAGCTGCCTGGAAACGGTACCTGCAGACCAGGCCGATGTCGTTGATGCGAGAGATGCGAGACCACCGGGTGACTCATCGGTGGGGTGCAAAGCTAGCTGATACCAGACTCTGCTACGGCCAAGAACGTCTGGAAGGTCCAGCCGCGCACTTTTGCTACCTTTTACGCCCTCATTCTCAATGGGGTATAGAATCTTCTTCAAGAAACCGCCAGCTTCGGCCTCTGCACCGACTTTCTCCAGGACTTCTTCTTGCTTTTCTCGCTCATATTCTCTGTCTCTGGTAGATGGGCCCCCGGCTAAACCGAGGTGCATTGCGACATCGGACACAGCGTTGTTCATCTCCTTGACCACCGAAGAGCCTACCACGCCTACCTCCACGCCGTCCTCTTTCATTTCGGCGTTGATGCCTAGATTGTCGTCGAAAACGCCTCGCAGAGCCACCGCTTTGCCTAAGTCTTGCCCTGGTATTTCTACCACGGTGACACGGACGGTGTCGGCATTATCCTCGTCCGTCCTAGGTGTCCTTGCTCCGACTCTGCCGCTTCCACTCTCACTTGAGCTATCTCCATCTTTGATACTTTGCAGTTCTGCGGCTATTGCTTCGTTCGCTTTCATCAAGACCCAATCGACCAAAGCCTCATATATTCCTGTTATAAGTACCTCACGTTCATCGGTGCCGCATCCTCGTATAAGAACCTCAGGATCAATACCGAGAAGACCACCAACATCCTCGCAAATGTTTTCCAGCACATCTTCATCTACCAGAAAACCGGTGGTTTCTCCAAGTTTCAGTAGACCTGCAAGTGTTGAAAGGAGGTTCCTATGCGCAGAACCTTTGATTCCTATTTGTTTCAGCGAAGCTCGGAAATCTTCTGCAGACGCTGTGTCATCCGCAGTTGGAAGGTATGAAGGCGGGTCGTATGTGCCGGTCTTATTAAGGAGAGCATATGCCGATGGATGCTTTAAGCCAAGAAACTCTCTTTCCGCAGGTGTAGAAGCAGAGGTTAGAAGGTAATAGAAGACATCGAATGCTCGATACCCGGCTTCTGCTGGGATGTTCAGGAGGCCACTGCGTGTATCGATGCCAGAGTTTGAAATTGCCAACGAGGCGGACGACAGATTCCCGGCAAGCGTAAGATCAAATATAGCAGCAAGTGCGGATTGCTTGGCTGTGGCCGGGTTGAATGGTGTCACACAGTTCGTGAATGGCCGTAGTGCAGAAAGGGCTGTGTAGAGTGAAGAAGGGATCGAAATCGGTAAGGCGGAGATAAAAGGGGATAGAAGCGACGGCGTTGACGGATGCAAAGATCTAATGACAGTTAGTATAAGATAAGAAGCAATGGGAATGACATGTACCCTAGAACCACACATCCATCCTCAGCTCGACGTCGTGCGTGTTCCCAGGCTTGTCTGGCCAACTCAGTATCGACTGTACCTCCTGGACGACCTTCGATGCCGGCATTTGCAGCTGTAAGCCATGTGTTTACCACCAAACTCGTACTCGCATCAAGGCGGTATGGTTGGGCCGAAGTGTAGATGGTGTGTAAGGCATTGAGTAGGGTGGTCGTCGATACTTGTTGAGAGTGCTGTCCTGCAGAGCGAACACCAGTCGGAGTGGAAGAGCCTGACATGGTAGATAGACGGTTGGATAGATCCATAATGGCTTATAGTCGTAGAATGTGGCTCAAATCTCTTGGGTGACCATCAGACCTTCAGCCCCTGAACATGTATTTGGTTTCCTCCGCTTTCACGCCGCCGGAGAACTTGTTTAAGAGGTCCGAAGAAATGCCGGAATTTTGGGGTGTGGAAAGGATGGCAGTTCGGTTCACTCCTAATCGAGGATGCTTGCTTTCAATCAAGGAAACTCAAACGATGGTGAGGCCGTGTAAGTTTCAAACGAGTGTGGAGAGAATGGCTACTTAGACGCTCGCTGCAAGGAGAAAGAAATATGGCAATAGCAATCAAACGACTGTATGATGGAAGATGTGTGATGGTTCTCGGGGCGACGACGACCGCAAGAGACGGAGGACGACAATCTTACACGCTACGAGTAGCCCTTCCGTAGATCGCCACAGGGACGAACTTCGACCATCCTTCAACGCCGAGCCTATTTTTAGCGACTCGTATTGGAATCTTCAATGTGATGTGATGGATGGTTTTTCAGCTGCCTCAACTGCTCTGCTATCAAGTCAATTGACTGTATGGAATCAAAGAACAGATATACGGATATTATCTATTTAATGGTGCAAGCCAGGAGTGCTTTTCTCAGTAGCCAATGTTTACGTTCACCTGCATACGAGTAAGCGGTTACGCTAGTCGTATTTATGAGCTCCCGGTTGTTTTCCTTCCACGATGGATGCAGGAGAGTAAACATGCAGAACGTCATGAGTAAAACGATAAAACGACAAATCGTTCCAGTAAAATGGGGACTGTCAAACTGACAGCGTGCGGTTTACTCAAGTGATGATATTTACATCTGAATGAATTTTCTTGAGGATTCCAAAAGGTTGGGAGACGTTGTGCCAAAAATACACCCCCCAGATCTGTCGTGTTGCCTCCCCTATGATTACGGCAGCTTGGCCGAGCCCTAGTTGACCCTCACGACCCTGCACCTCGAAATCCTTCTTCTGTTATGAAGTGCGCAGTTGACGACTTGTGGCACATCAATTCTTCCACCATTTCTCTGTATTTTATTTCTTTTATTGTATTTCTCAACCCTTCAACGCTCGCTAAACCAAAAGACCGGAACCCTCTACGCGTGGTCAGACTTTCGTCAGCCTTGACAGTGCGGCCACCCTGCCATCCTCAAAGGGGCTTTATTGTCCAGCTTTTACCAATTAGCTATCAGCACTGCTTTGCGGTACCCAGATGTCTCGATAGAACATAGGTCATTGACCTTGGTCTTCCCGCTCGTTTCGCCCTCTGTGCTTCGATCGCCTCCCTGAGGATTGTTCCGCGAAGATGGCAAATCACTCGTTGACGGGGACTCTTCCCTCGCATTCACAGCCTTCGCTACCTGCTCTACCGGCTCATCTACAATCAGACACACATCTGACCGCGCACCTTGCCAGCCGATTCCACGTCTCGCTCCCTGTCTCGAAATTGTCATCGCAGGCACTTATCTCGCTAAATACATATGCTTCATCTACGAAAGGTCCCGATGGCGGGAAGGCAGGGAGTGCTATGGGCGAGGTGGAAGACTTGGCCGGAAGAGCATGGGCGAGATTAGGCGGGCGAGGAGAGAATCAGACTGTGGTTTTTCTCGGCGAATCTGGCTCGGGTAAAACGACTATACGGTCCCATCTACTATCCTCGATCCTTTCCTTTTCTTCAACGCCCCTGTCGACAAAGCTTTCGCTAGCTGCATTCGTTTTCGATACCCTCACTACGACCAAATCTCTTACGACCCCGACAGCTTCAAAAGCAGGTCTCTTCTTCGAACTACAATATGACGCTTCATCGACAATGAATCCTACACTGATTGGAGGAAAGTTGCTGGACCATCGATTGGAGCGAAGCAGAATAGCCTCAGTACCTACGGGAGAGCGGAGTTTCCATGTCTTGTATTACCTCTTAGCTGGAACGAGCCCTGCCGAAAAATCCCATCTTGGTCTGGATACTTCAGGTGTTGTGGCTGAGGGTGGTGTTTCAGCAGGCAACAGAACATCTGGAACGATTGGGCACAAGAGATGGAGGTATCTGGGCCACCCTACACAACTCAAGGTAGGCATTAATGATGCCGAAGGCTTTCAGCATTTCAAGACCGCTTTACGAAAGCTTGAATTTCCAAGAACCGATATCGCCGAGATATGTCAAATTCTTGCCAGTATCCTCCATATCGGGCAATTGGAGTTCACCACCAGTCAATCTACCCTCCCCGCCGCCGATGACAGTGGCGGATACTCTCATGAAGGTGGCGAGACTGTGACTACTGTGAACAATAAGGAAGTGCTGGCCATTGTTGCAGCTTTTCTAGGCTTGAGCACGCAAGATCTCGATACGAGTCTTGGGTACAAGACAAAGACCATTCATCGTGAGAGGGTCACGGTGATGCTGGATCCGAAAGGCGCTCGCGAGAATGCAGACGAGCTTGCAAGGACTCTATACTCTTTGTTAGTGGCATATGTTATCGAGCAAACGAACCAAAGGACATGTGCGCTGGAGGAATCTGTTGCCAATACATTCTCGATAATCGATTTCCCCGGATTTGCACAATCTGCTTCAACGGGATCAACTCTCGATCAACTACTGAACAATGCTGCTACCGAATCCCTCTATAATTTCTGCCTGCAGAGCTTTTTTGAGCGCAAGGCTGATTTGCTGGAGAGTGAAGACGTTACTGTCCCGGCAACCAGCTACTTTGACAACGGAGACGCTGTCCGAGGTTTGCTCAAGCATGGCAATGGGCTCCTGAGTATCCTGAATGACCAGACTCGACGAGGTAGAACAGATATGCAGCTCCTGGAAGGCTTGCGAAAGCGGTTCGAATCGAAAAATCCTGCTATCGTCGTGGGTAGCGCCACAGCCAAAATGCCCGGAAGCAACTTCATGACCACCAACACTTCCGCCTCGTTCACTGTAAGACATTTTGCCGGCGAGGTTGAATACCCTGTCAACGGTTTGGTTGAGGAGAATAGCGAGATTGTTCCGGGCGATTTGATGAATCTTATTCAATCCACCAAAAGCGATTTCGTCCGCGAGCTTTTTGGTCAAGAGGCTCTCCACACAGTCATGCATCCGAACGAACGAAGCGCAATCATGCAAGCTCAAGTCAGCTCCAAGCCTCTCCGAATGCCAAGTATGGCACGAAGAAAGGGTGAGCGACCAGCAAGACTTGCCGCACGTCAGCATAGCACTGCACAATCTGGCGAAGATCTTGACGACGATAGTCAGAGCGGTCGAAAAGGATCGGCCGAAAGACGGAAGGGAAGTTCCCGTCTTGCGGGACCTGACCAAGGGGCGTCGGGTCAATTCCTCTCATCACTTGATAATATCACAAAATCAATCACCTCCGCAAACACAAATCCTTACTTCGTCTTCTGTCTAAAGCCAAACGACCGCCGTATTGCCAACCAATTCGACAGCAAGTGTGTTCGGACACAAATCCAGACATTTGGTATTGCCGAGATTAGCCAACGGCTTCGGAACGCCGATTTTAGTCTTTTCTTACCTTTTGGAGAGTTCTTGGGCCTTGCAGACGCTCAAAATATCATTATCGGTAGCGAGAAAGAGAAAGCCGAGACCTTCCTCAATGAGAAGAGGTGGCCAGGAAATGAAGCGCGTGTGGGTAGCACCGGGGTCTTCCTCAGCGAACGATGTTGGGCCACTATTGCCAAGACGAGCGAGAAGCCCTTGCCAGGAGGTCGATACTTTGATACAAATGTTGACGATGATGAAGGACTGACCCCAGTCGATGGTCACGGACGAGACATGAGCGATTCCAGGGTGAATCTTATCAACGGGAATTCGCCAGGAGCTTACATTTACGGAGATGACACCAAGCAAGGTGGCTACTTTGGCGGCCGGGAACTGGACGGTCGGTCGGAAGCAGGTGCATCAGCCTTTAATTCTGGGGATATGTTCCGCAATCATGAAACGAGAGAGCAGATGGCCGAAAAGGGCAACACGAAGAAGATGGTGGAGGTCGATGACGTTGTTACCTCTGGTACGCGGAAGAGGTGGATCTTCCTGGTGTATACTCTGACATTCTACATCCCCGACTTCCTCATCAGCTGGATAGGCCGAATGAAGCGCCGGGACATTAGATTGGCCTGGCGAGAGAAGCTCGCCATCAACCTGATGATATGGTTCAGTTGCTTGTTTGTCTGCTTCTTCATCATTGAGTTTCCTCAGCTCATCTGTCCAACGCAACATGTCTACTCCGCGGCGGAACTCTCTTCTTATAATGGGAAGTCGGGCAGTAAGGGATCGTATGTCGCCATTAGAGGAGAAGTATTCGACCTGGGCGCTTTTATGCCTACACATTATCCTTCCATTGTACCACAATCTGCGCTAAAGAAGTATGCTGGCATCGACGCTACAGGTCTGTTTCCGGTACAGGTGTCGGGACTCTGCGACGGTACAACGGGATCCGTGGATGAATCGGTGCAGCTTAACTACGCCCCCTCTAATATATCCGGCTCAGCTACCGTTATCAGCGGTACTGACGTGAATGCAAAGTACCATGATTTCAGGTCATTTACAAACGATTACCGGCGGGATTGGTTCTGGGAGCAGATGATTGTTCTACGGCATAATTTCAAGAAAGGCGACGTTGGATATACTCCAAAGTACGTAAGCCAGCTTGCAAAGCAGTCAAAGTCGATCGCAATTATCAACAGCACGGTCTACGATTTTACCGACTATATCAAGGGAGGTCGTTCACTCAAGGCTCCTACTGGCCAGAATGCGTCAAAAGGGGCTAATGTTGACTTTATGGATCCTCTTGTCGTTAGCATCTTCCAAGCAAATGCAGGCAGTGACGTTACAAAGGACTGGGAAGGCCTTCAGATGGATTCAGACGAGAGACAGAGGATGGCAACCTGCCTCAACAATCTCTTCCGTGTCGGCACAACCGATACTAGAAACTCTCCGCAGTGTCTATTTGCGCAATACATCTTGCTCGCCATCTCGATTCTTCTCTGCAGCGTTATTGGATTCAAATTCTTCGCGGCTCTTCAATTCGGAAAGAAGAACGTTCCCGAGAACCTCGACAAGTTTGTCATATGTCAAGTCCCTGCCTATACCGAAGACGAAGATTCTCTTCGTCGGGCTATTGATTCTGCGGCAAGAATGAAGTACGATGATAAGCGCAAACTTCTTGTCATTGTCTGCGATGGTATGATCATAGGTCAAGGTAACGATAGGCCCACGCCACGAATTGTCTTGGATATCCTGGGAGTATCAGAAACCGTTGATCCCGAGCCACTGAGCTTTGAAAGTCTGGGAGAAGGTATGAAACAGCACAACATGGGAAAGGTCTACTCGGGTTTGTACGAAGTACAAGGTCACATCGTACCTTTCATGGTCGTTGTCAAGATCGGGAAGCCTTCTGAGGTGTCTAGACCTGGAAACCGTGGCAAGCGTGATTCACAGATGGTCATTATGCGCTTCTTGAACCGGGTTCACTACAACCTTCCGATGAGCCCTCTGGAACTCGAAATGCATCATCAGATCCGGAATATCATTGGCGTCAACCCCACCTTTTATGAGTTCATGCTCCAGATTGATGCAGATACCGTGGTAGCTCCTGATTCTGCATCACGCATGGTAGCTGCATTCTTGCACGACACCAGGCTTATCGGGATTTGTGGAGAGACTGCTCTGTCCAACGCCAAGTCATCGTTCACTACGATGATACAGGTCTACGAGTATTACATCTCGCATAATTTGACAAAGGCCTTTGAAAGCTTGTTTGGATCCGTGACCTGCCTTCCTGGTTGTTTTACAATGTACCGTATTCGAGCCGCCGAGACTGGAAAGCCGCTGTTTGTGAGCAAGGAGATTGTTGAAGCGTACTCTACCATTCGAGTCGATACTCTTCACATCAAGAACTTGCTCCATCTTGGCGAGGATCGTTACTTGACCACTCTCCTTCTCAAGCATCATCCAAAATACAAGACCAAATACACTTTCAACGCCCACGCATGGACCATTGCACCCGATAGCTGGAGCGTTTTCATGTCACAACGTCGACGATGGATCAATTCTACGGTGCATAATCTTATCGAGCTTATTCCACTTCAACAGCTCTGCGGTTTCTGTTGTTTCAGTATGAGATTTATCGTCTTCCTCGATTTACTCAGTACACTGGTCCAGCCTGTAACGGTCGTCTACATTTTCTATTTGATTGTCCTGCTCTCCATCAATGCCAGCGTGGTACCACTAATGGCCTTTGTACTCCTTGCAGCCATCTATGGTCTCCAAGCAATCATCTTCATCCTCCGGAGAAAATGGGAGATGATTGGCTGGATGATCATCTACATCCTCGCCATGCCGGTCTTCTCTTTCGGTCTGCCTCTCTACTCTTTCTGGCACATGGACGACTTTTCCTGGGGTAACACTCGGATTGTTACGGGCGAAAAAGGCAGACAAGTCGTTATTTCTGACGAAGGCAAATTCGACCCCGAATCCATCCCGCACAAGAGATGGGAAGAATACCAAGCCGAGCTCTGGGACGCTCAAACTCAGCGCGACGACCGCTCAGAGGTCTCTGGCTACTCCTATGGCACCAAATCCTACCAACCCGCTCATTCCGACTACGGCTACCCTCCCTCGAGACCCATGTCCCAAATGGACTTGCCGAGATACGGATCAAGAATGTCGTTGGCGCCGAGCGATATCGTGCAGCGCGGCTACCAGGAGAATATGGAGATGGCGGATCTGGCGGGTTCGAATTTGCCGAATGATGATGCCATTTTGAGTGAGATTCGGGAGATTCTGAAGACGGCTGATCTGATGACGGTGACGAAGAAGAGTATCAAGATGGAGTTGGAAAGGAGGTTTGGGGTCAATCTGGAGGCTAGGAAGGCTTATATTGGGTCTGGTGAGTGATGTTCTTGATTCGGTTTCTGCAATGAGACTAACTAGCATGCAGCTACTGAAGCCATCCTATCCGGACAGCTTTAGAGGTGACGGATGCGTTGTTGTGTGGATGGGAGTGTATAGCGATTAGCATTGGGCATGGAGTCGGTATGAAGCATTTAATGGCAGTTTGTTTTTGGAGGGGGTGACGGATGGGAGTTTTTCTTGTATTATTTCAAAAAGGAATGGACATGAATGTGTGTTTCGATATGATAGCCTCCGTCTATTAATCTATCTTTACAATGCTCTTATAGCGTAGTGGGTTCGATAGTTCCACAGCCATGCCCAACCCTTCTTTTCCACCCTTCCATTTCCAACCTTCCTTCCATTCCACCCTTCCCTTCCCCTTCTTCCCCCTCCCCCCAAACTCCCCATCGACTCGACCTCCCAAACCTCCCCACTACACCCCTCCATTCTCCCCCTCTCCTCTCATCGCACCTCAACGAAGCACATCAGCAACCCCCCCCCCTCCTTAAGCACCAACCAAAAAGCCGCACACCCACCCACCCTCCCTCACCCATCTACATACTCGTCAACAAAGGTCTCAAAAAGATGTACACGCGCCAGCCAATGAGTTTCTCCATCAATCCACCCATCTGACCCCAAACTCCCCCTTGGCAAAACTCGCCTCGACCACCCTGCCGTTCTGTACCGCTTCGACCTTTCTCCTCCTCCTCCCCTTCCCCTTCCCCTTCCCTCCTTCTCCATCTCCATCTCCCCCTTCCTCCGTCTCTCCTCCCTCATCCCCACCAGTCCCAGCGTCGCCATCGACAAGAAACCCAAACGCACACCCCCTCCGCGCCGCCTGGCGGACTTTTTCGCGGCGGTGAGCGCGCTGCAGCCCTGCTGTTTGTGGGGTTGTCTCTTTGGCGCGATGCTCGTTTCTGGGGGAACGGGGAAGGGTGACGCCGCCGTCGTCATCATCATCAGAAACTCTATCATCCATCCCCCCCGCATCCTCTACCTCTCTGCTACTACTACCCCTCCCTTGCACCTCCCCCTCCTCCTCCTTCAAAGACCCCAAAACCACCCCCTCAACAACCCCGCACCCCACGACCCCCCGCCCCTCACCCAACAGCCTCACAAACACCCCCTCGATCCTCGCCTCCACGCCCGCCTTCCCCGCCCGCGGTCGAGAGCGCCGGCACGCATCGCTGCAGTATTTCTGCGGCGTTTGCTGCGTCTGCGCGGAAGAGGTTGGGCTGTGCTGGGGGGGTTTGCGCGGAGCTGTTGTCGTAGGAGTCTATCAGCGATTTGTGAATGGCAAGGGGATCAACGAACTGGAAGAGCCCGGGGGAGGGGTTGCAGCGGGAAAGAGAGGAGAGAGAGAGAGAGGGAGAGAGGGAGAGAAGGGGGAAATACAGATTACACGACCGCAGGTATGGCAATACACAGACCCCGGTACGGGCGCGGGAGCTGGAGCGTGCCGGGATGGGCGGTTGGGCATCTGGGGGGTGGTGGAGATGGGGCGTAGGTGGGGGTAGGAGGGGTGGGGGTAGGAGGGGTGGGGGTGACGGAGAGGTGTGAGAGAGAGTAGAGAGGGGATGCGGAGGAGACGGGAGAGGAGGCGGGAGGGCATGGGGGTTGTTCGGGGGAGAGTGGAGGGAAAGGCGGGTTTCAGAGGATCTAGTTGTTGGATAGCGATCTAGGATTGTGGAGGCTAATTCTAATTGCAACATCAAGAATCATGAGCGACTAGGCTACTTGGTTATTTCTCGACGGCTAGAGAGAACGTATGGAACAAGGTGAAGCTAAGCTGCGCAATGTCTCCTATCTTCTGATCCGCACCATCTTGACATTAGCAACGGCAAGCAAAGATGCTTCGCGGGTATCTACATCTGCCATCATGAAACCCCGTCATAGCCCCCAGCAATATAGACGCCTTTCTTTCTTTCTAGTCACAGGCGTTCACGTATCATAACCTCCATAAAACCCCCACCGGTGCCTGCCTGGATCCCGAAAAATGCTCGTAAATACATGCGCAAACCCGTTTAAGCCAGATACCCAAGCTCCTCCCCGTCCAAGCGCTCGAGGTACTCCTTTTCGATGAGCTGATCGATTGATTTCTTTATGTCGGGGATTTTGGGGGCGAAGCGGGATTTGATTTGCGAGATTGTTTCCTGAACGAGCTGGACGTGCTTCATCTTCTTGCGAGATTTCATAATGCGGACAATGGCAGACTGTGGGGTAGAGTCAGTAAGATACAGGAGAGATGCAGCAGAAGAACGGATTACTCACCTGCATTAGTAGCTTTCGGTCTTCTTCAATGGTCTTGTGCGTATCTTCAACTTCCTGCTTCTGCTCCGACTTGACGGCAATATTCAGATTCACCTTGACCTTCTTGCTCTTGAAGTTATAATTCAAGGTGTAGGACGTCCCGGCTTCTGGCTTGCCATTCTCAGGACTTGGTATAAGCACCTTGGCCTTGACAAACACACCCAGTGAAGGATCTAGCCAGTCAGGAGACAAAGCAGTGGCTTTTTGGGCATCCTCGTACGTCACGACATCGGCATCGTTGAAGAGAAGCAGGATCGCCATTTGGTATGTAGACACCATGAACGTGTGGGGAACTTTGACGCCCTTGATATAGTTCGCCTTCACCTCCCCTTTGCACAGCTGCCATAACCAGGTAAGCTTTCGGCCATTGTGCTTGTCAAAGTAGAAGCTCTGAAAACGGGTGTAGGTTTTGACAATCTCTTGTGGAGGGATGAACGCGGTATTTGGCGGGCTGAGGGGCCAGAAGCCAGTCCCAAGAACATGGTAGTTGGGGTCCACGGCTTTCTTCAAATCCTCCTCATCCAGAGCTTTGTCCTGCCAGTCCTTGTAGTTCATGTTGAGATCCTTGGAAATCTGGATATCCTGGAACATGCGTTGCAGCTTATTGGTATACTCAAAACCACAGGCTTCCTTGAGTTTGCTAATCATGCTGGTTTCAGCATCTTCCGAGGCCGAACTTGAGTGGACCAATCGCTTGGCAAGCATTCGAGAGTAGAATTTCTGGAAGACGTCCTTGTCCTCGATATACTTAAAGACGGTCATAACCTGTGTCAATGACGCCTCGAGATCTGCTTCCTCTGCGCTCTTGCCACTCTTCTTCAACAGGGCATCCGTGTATTTGGCTAGAAGCTCTGGAGATCGAGTCGACCCCGTCTTGCAGACTTTGTTCCGGTTCACAAACTCTTTGCAGGCGTTGTCAAGAGATCTTACAAACTCGGACTCACCAGCGAATGCGTCGTCCACGAGCTTTTGGTACTGAGTATGTACCTCAAGCAGCGCATCAACGTAGGTTTTGGGCTCTAGATTGTCTCCCTCGATCGCAACCTTTTCAACAGCAGCCAGACCGGATTTCCTCACATGTGCCTCGAACTTAGTACGCAGGGGCTCAAGACCGTCGATGATCCGCGCTAGAAGTCTATACATACGCGCGAGGTCCTCCTGTCGATCGTTATCAAGGCATACCTGGAATTCGTCTCGTAGCAGCGCAGAATGACCTGTAACCAGGACCTGTAGACAGACTTTCATGAGAGGATTCATGATGTCTGGATGTAAGCATAAGCCAACGCGTTCCTTTTCCTCTTGTAGTCGAATCTCGGCCTTTTTCATATACTCGACGACGCTATTTTCGGCCACGAATTGGGCAGATTCGTTCTCGTAGTATCTGGAGGTCGCATCTAGGAATGGCTTCTCAAAGTGGAAGCGGTAAACGTCGAGGGTAGATTTCGTGCTGTCGGTCTCGTCCAGACCCAAGGAGACAAATGAATCCACAATGCTCTTTACCTGTGCTTGCTCGATTGTTTCGCCATTTCGCTGCTTCTCCACCATCTTCAAGACCGCAGACATGACATTTCCGTGGACCTTCAGGAAGAGCTCCTCTCTCCATTCTACCAGGTGTAAGGTGTACACGTCGTAAATGTCCTTCTTTCCCTCATCAATCTCCCGCTTCACCCAATGTCTATTCAGGTATCGGAACAGATGGTTTGTGTACTTGGCGGCAGTCGTGTATCGGTCCCATTCTCGAATGTAGAAGGTAAGCAGCGCTTCGTCTGCGTGAGTCTTGGAGTTTTCATGTATTTCCGCGAGGTGGACCTTGAGATAGTCCTTTAGGTTTTTGTAGAGATCTTCACCCAATAGGTGGGCTATTCTAGTCAGTACAAAATTCAATAAAGGCCTATCTGTGATCATACCTCCACGATGAGCGTTATTCCCGATAATGCCGCCATTCGTCGAACTGATGGCCTTTTGTGACGTACAGAAATTGTGTACAGCTCTAGAGGGGTGTCAGTACAAGCACAGGGCTAACAGCACGTGCGCTTACGTGTAGATTCCCATATACTGTAGACTCAAGTATTAGCAGGTAAATGCAGCACTCCTCTCTGATAGTGCTTACTGTTGCCATGTCCACGCCATCTTTCAGATTCCTCATGATCCCCTCTACACCAGCCTGTAGGAACGTCCATCTGCGATCACTCCTTGTTAGCTTTGTCATCTGGAGATAATACCCTCAGGAGCTGCAAGGACTGTGGGTACGTACGTTGCAACAAGGTCGTCCTTGTTAGGAGCTGGAGGTAGAGCGATCGGCATCTTGCCTTTGTGTCTTTGTCCTTGTGGGGGTGCAAGTCACACGTTTGATCTGGGCGAGTATAAACCAGTGAACCAAAGCAGCTCAAGACGCAGTAACGAAATGGCAAACGTCAGGCGCCAGTTGGACTGAGGCGAGGCAAGCTTAATGCTTATAAAGGGGGTTAGGGCTGGCCTTTGTGTTATGAAAATGAAAATCGGCCCATGCTCTAGTGTTTACTTCGGTCTAAGGTGAAGTGACCGTAGAGTGAAGGAGCGATTAAATGTTCGGCCAGTCATACCTATGGGTTTAACCTGTAGGCTGAAGTCCTAGCCGCAAGCCTTGGCGGCAAATCCCAAATAGCCGTGGCACGCTATCACTAAGATGCACGTTGAAAACACATCTCAAAACCATCAACACTGTGAATGTAAAGGTGTTGGACTAGATCAGGATAAGTCTATCCTGGCGTAACCCGGAGCAAAGTTCTAGACTTGAAGAGTGGGCCCTTCATCACCATATATCGGATCCCTCTCGAACCACCCCAAACCCTCTATCTCTTTCACTTTCTGCTCCTCTCCAGCCTTTCCATAACACATGTCCCAGTCTTTGCCTGTCGGGTAACTTCCAACCATGTTGAACCCGCCTTCTAGATCCTCTAGTAACCGATGAGCTACACCAGCTGGTACCACAATAACATCTCCCTTCTCCAACACAGGCTCTACCCTCTTCGGATTGTCTTCACCCCCGAAGCATAGCTTTGCCTTTCCTGTTGAGACGCAGAGCACTTCGTGTGCGGTAGAATGGAAATGGGAATAGCTGTACATGGTGTAGCGCCATTGGGGGGTGACGACTCCTACAGTTGAAAGGTGGCCTTCAATGATGGAGGCCGGAGTGCCTGGGTAAAAAGCTGAATGGTAGATCAAAAGAGGCTTTTGCTGGATTGAGGTATTTGGCAGGCGATCAAAACCTGGTATCTGGAAAGAGGAAATGCGCAAGTCTTTCAGAGGGGTGATGGGTGCTTTGGAAGCTGACATTATGGAGAGAAGGTGAAAGCAGAGACGCGATGATAGCATCTGTTAACTTTTCGCGATCTAGCATGAAGTGATGAAGTAGTATGACGAATTGAGGTCAAGTATAGAACATACGTCATAGGGAACTCGAGTGTCTCACGTGAACCCCATTCTTTCGTCGAAATCAAGTGGTCGATCTACCACCATCGCTAGGTATGCTTGATGAGATACCAATGCGTATGTAAAGTCCTAAAACGCCTTCAATGCTAATACTACACAAGTTTTGGGTATCGAAATGCTGTCATTTCTGGGTAACTCGTGCCACTAGTCTGTTGTTCCTCAGTAAAGCTGGAGAAAAGGGGCAGATATCTTACCGTAATACACTTATAGAGAACGTCAAAAGCCAAGCAATCAATGCTATCAGGAGAACCGAAGCCAAAGCTTTCTGCCGATTACATATCCTGTCGTTTGAAGAGCAGGAATGGTTGATGGCGTTGTGTTTTGTCGACTCCATAGCTAAGCTTAGGTTCGCAGAATCAAACACAATGAAGAACAGGTCAAGGAATATCAGACGTATCTTGGCGATTGCAGATCGTAGACCCAGAGGCTTTCCGGTGTACTCATCGTAAGTGATGTAAAGAAGATAAACCAGAGCTACGGCATCTACGGCGATAGCCATATCTGCCGATGTAGTATTCCTGGGTCTCACGTTGACTGTGAGACGATGGATGGAGCTTCCAAGTGCCAGAGCAATCATGGAAAAGCCCCACACAATCGAACGGATTACTAAAGGAATCATGGGACTCCTTATGATCTTTCGCTGCATTCTTATCCACCATCTCTTCCGCTTCGCCTTGGACCCGAAGAATGTTTGTTCATCGTCTTTTTCTCCATTGTTTGCAAGCCAAGGCCGCGAATAATCTGGACCATTTTCAATCAACCATTCTTCCCCAACACGCTCGCCGCCATTAGCGGAGATGGCAGGATAAGCCGAAGCTTTGGTGAATGCCTTCCATCTTGACTCTGTCGTGGAGGAACCAAGCCTCGTCCTTGCTTCATCCGGATCAGGCAATCTACCTCGAGGTGGCTCAAGCCTTTCGTTGTTCTTGGCCCAGGGGCTGTTGTTGTGCTGGGCTACCTGCGCATGCTGTGGGTTGTCTGGTAATAAATGGGTCTTTGGATTCGCGTCTTGACTATCCACGTCCAAGAATTCCACCCAAGCTGAAAGATAAGTCAGTACGATGTGACCAGTAGATGCCAACCAAGATGCCACGAATGCCAAGCTTCCAGGCGAATTGAGCGCACTCACGCGGTATAGTACGAACCAGCTGTTGTCCTCTTCTGTTCTGAGCAACAGCATCGTCATTGGAAGAAGTGAGGGTTTTGCCTGCGGTTGACAGAGATTCCGAATGCTTCCGATCGCCCGCCTGCCCATTCCCAGCTTGCTTCTCATTTATAGAAAGCTCCGCATATTGAGTTGGAGGTACTGTTGCGGATCTTTCAAGATCTGCCTGTTGTCCATGCGGTTGATGTTGTACGGATACATATGGATGTAATAGACTCGCTGCCCGTGTTCTAAGACTACCGCTGCCTATGGCCATGGGAGGCACAGGCCGGCGAGGCCCCTGACTCAACGATCACTTGCGATCTGATGTGGAGCGCTGGGAGTCCGCAATCCTACTGACTGGTTGCATCTCACTGGGGCCGTGAAATTGCAAGTGTATCAGCATATCTTATTGATGCTAGCATGTTAGCTGTAGCTATCTGAGTAAGAATGAATGCATAAAAGTGCCAAAACGTGGATTGACAAAGTGGACTTCTCCGCAAACCAGGAATTGCTGCCCGTCAAGCTATGATTAGCTTAGTCATGCCACGCGACTTTGTCATTCCATTGGCTGGAAATGACTTATTTCGCGTCATTACAGCTCTCTTTCCTGGCGTCTACAAGCCTTTTTCATTGAAAAAACCAGGAGCTGTTCAGGTGGTGCTTTCTTCAAGGGCGGAACTACACATGTAATATTTGTATTAGACGAGCGGCGCTCTTTCTCTTCAGACTCTCAATCCTTTGGGTCTGCGATGCGCCTATTCTTACTGCCAATCTCTACAAGACGAAGCTTGATCTATTGCCAACGCTTAAATCAGCAGCTGTCAGGTGAGACGACATACATAGACAAGGTTACAAACAAAGCGTCCACAACTTGGCTCAAATGGGAGAGATATGAAAAGGGCTGGCAGAAAAAGGTCACGTCATACGGCAACAAGCTATTCGAGCGCCTTCCATACCAGGAGTGGGGTTTAAAAAGCGTGCCACCTTTGAGTGAAAGGAGGAGAGCTGAAGAGTTGGAAGGAAAGGAGGAGGTTCTTGTTCAATACCCTGGAAACTTTCACAGTCAAGAGTCGGTATTGGATGTTCTACGAGAGTATGGGGGTAAGGACAGGCAGGCTATTCATACCAAGTGGCTGTGGGGAAGTATCATAGGGATGCCTATCTCGGCACCTATTGCATTACTACCAGTGTAAGAGCTCTTGACTCGGATCTTTGTCTAGGTCTAACCTTGATGATCAAGAATACCTAATTTACCGTTCTTCTATCTTTGTTTCCGTGCCTGGTCGCATTGGAGAGGTCAGTACCTTGACTCTTGACTCCGCAGATTGGCAAACCGTTAACGTCGCCCAGCGCGGTCCGGATCCAGACATATAGAATTTCTAAATGAGAACCAACTTTTGAGAATATCTCCATCGAGGCTTCTCGATACGGCTTATTCCGCAGCCACTATCGCCACATCCGTTGCGAAACTAGAGAAAGAATTCGAAGACATTAAGCGGTCTGCAGATAATGACTATATAGATGCTGTCGATTTGAGTGGTCCCGCAGAAAGCATGCTTCTCTCGCAGTCTAGCGGCAAGCTCATCGCGGAGTCTCTAGAAATACCAGAACTGGCGGTAGAGATCGAAAGAGCTATCGCGCAGATCGAAAAGACTCTGAAGGCGGAAAAACTCAAGGAACAAGAGAAGCGCCAGCAAAGGGCTGTGGAGAAAGAGGTCGGTTCTAAGAAATGATGTAGGTGCGTAGCCGTTTGAAGTGAAGCTACAAATTTGTCCACATCCATGAGGAGCCATGGAAAATATACAAAAAACTCCTTTCCATACGCCCCTTGAACCGAGTTTCTGGAATATATTATCCGAGACATTGAGGAAGCGCCAAGTCATCTACAGCTATCTTACCGTCAAATGGATGAACCTTTACTCACCTTCCGCCCTGCAGACTGTACGGAATATGTTTGAATGATATGCCGTTGGAGAGACGCTCCAGTCGAGTGGCGAGCTGCTGCTGCTATTTTTCGGCAGTTTATTTTAAGGAGAAAATGCAGCAGGGCTAAGCTACTTCGATCATGGAGATTTATGTTGTGGTTACCATGCATTTGATAGCGGTAGGCCTAACAGTAGATGGCAGATATGTTGCGCGTCAAGGCTGTAATGCTCGGGACCGTATCGCCGTAGTTGACAGGTAGACCATATCACGCACCACATAGGGGTTATTTGCGGCACATGAGTTATCCTCCATGCTGCTACTCTTTATCCTGCCAAGCTGTGCAGACTGAAGAATAGATGGATTAGAGCCTGTTGAGTGTTGTCCTGTCTAATAGCAATCTGATGACTATCTGAACAAATTTAATGCCTTAATGAGAGGACCATTCAACGATGACCCACCGTCGCTCAACACCATCACCGATTGCTTCGATAACTGGCTTGCCGTCAAAACCATCATAATCCATCAATTAACCTTCAGGCCGGACGATGCAACAAGGAGAGCCGGGCAATACGTAGATTACACCGCTTCCTTTGCTGTCCTGTAGGTCCTTAGCCTAACTGCAGCCGCGACCTTTTCTATTGATTCCAGATTCCTAGAGCCTTTGCTTTCCCTTTCCATCTCAGGCGCAAGTAGTATAGCCCAGAAGTGACTACGCCTGGCTGTGTGCCGCCGTGGAGCTGTTCAAGTGGCCGTGAAGTCCAACATTCACTGCCGCGTTGACGATCATAATCTTCTCGCTCATCCTTCGACACACTTTTCCCTTTCACCACTATTCTAATCATCATGGCCAACACTCTATGGCAGTTTCATTGATAAGATCAACTACCGCTTCTCTGCTCCACAACCCGCTCGACCTTCCAACGTCCTCGCAAACTATAAAACGTTCCTTTCAAATACAAGGACCACATTATTGATAAAACCAAGGCAACATGACGGACCAGTAAGTCTCTGACGAAAATATAGTAGTCTGTAATTGCAGTTCTAACAGACTACAGAGCAAATGGGTGGCTTGACTTTCTCAAGCCTGCTCCTCGAACTGCATCTTCGGCTCTTCTAACCATACCAGGCGAGCTTCGAAACCGCATTTACGGACTCTGTTTACTGGAAGACGAGCATGTCTACCCATACGAACATAAGCCCTGTGGTTGTGACTGTCCCAAGAACCAACGTGTGGCGCCCTCTGTCGGCCTCTTAGCCGTCAATCGTCAAATCAACAAGGAGGCCACTCCCCTTCTCTACGGCGGAGTAACCTTCCACATCGAGACCGGCTACGCATTCATGCGTTTTAGCTCCCCTTCAGATCATATCTGCATGTTCACCCACCCTACTGAAGAGAAGCTTTACCCATCTCGTCATCTCATTCGTTCCCTAAACTTCCAATTTCTTCCCGAGATCCTTGAACGCGGCCCTCAAGTCTCGCGTATGCGGGATTTCTGGCAAGACGAGAATTTCCGCACCATTTCTACGCGCCAGCGTGCGCAGGCAATCCACGAGTATGTGAAGACACTGAGCGAGACTGTGTGGGAGCAGGCGGGAGAGGTGATTGTTCAAATGCGGGGGCTGCAGAATCTGCAATTGGATATTGAGAAGGCAATGTGTCCACAGGGGTGTTGTAGGATGATCGGGCATGTGATCAAGGCGCTCAAAGGGTTGAAGAAGAAGGAGGATTTGGTGCTGACAGTTGTGGGTGATCTTATTGATGGGGAGGACGATAGGATTATAGGGGGGTTGCAGTACGATGATTCGTTGGGAAGTAGTTTGGATGATGAGGATGACAGTGAGGATGACAGTGAGGACGAAGATAGCAGTGATGAAGACGAGGATGAGGATGAGGATGACAGTGAGGACGAAGATAGCAGTGATGAGGACGAGGCTGCAGATGAGGATGAAGGAAGCGGTGGCCCTTCTACAAGCAATGTGCCAGCTCTGTCGGACATTTCAGGTATTGATAGCGACGTCGCTGACTCCGCTTCCGATATCGAGAGCGCTTCCAATATGGAGAGCGCCTCTACGATTTCCCTACCTCTCGACATTATCGACACGACTTCCGGCCCCGACGCTGAAGTCGATGACTTGCCTCAGTAATCACGCTTTTATCGCTCATGCACTACTCCAAGATATCTGGGGTTCCACGAACGGTTCGCGAAAGTTGGATCCTGCGGGGGAGGATCTCGCCACACCACAAATTGAGAGAATGTGTAGACATATTTAATGATGGCGATTTTGTTCAGGCTCGGTGGGATGGAGATACCCATTTAGGCATGGAATACACGTTATGGCTTCACTTTCTAGTACTCTGATCATAGCTTCAGAGATCTGGTACTTATAACCTTTCTTCAACAATCTATGCGTACCATTCGCGGGCGGAATTTTCCATATACTCTCCACTGTGTATGAAATTTCCATGACTGATGGCTGGGTTCAGCGTCCATGTCTGTCACAAAACATCCTTTCCAATTTTTACGTGACACGCGGACCAGTCACCAAAAGCCCTGAGTCTGCCATCTTCGAAGGCAAGTAGATGGCTTCAACAGAGCTAGCCCTATGAACAGCACGTGCACCTCTTTGAACTTTTAGTTAGATCTTCTTAACTGGCAAGATAATGTTCTCCTCATCTTCCTACCATACAGACCCTGAGATTATACAAAGTCACTAGATCGGACCATGCTCGACCTGGCGAGGCTCCTTCTGCGGCTCCGCAAGTCATCGCTTTAACCACAATGATCAGTCATTTCTCATTTCTCATGTATCATGTATCGATGTTCGAGTTTGCCTTGCCGCATCTTCCTGAAGATATCTTATAAATCAAATGTAATTTCCAAACAGCCACCAACAACAACCGGCTTGATTGCAATGGAAGACCGTTACGTACGACTCTCAGACGCTTTTCGTTTGCAATCATAGGTTCACTAAGCGCAAAGTACTTCGACCCCCTGCTTGAAAGGGCTTCTGAGGTCATGTCAGACATAGTGGGGTCCGGCGACGCAGGGAGAGAAATCCCTTGAAGAATCTTCTGTCAGTGTCAACTCTCATACATTGCGTCTAACCAATCTTGATTTCTAGTGTCAGCCGGACAGTCCTTCTAATACCGTCTCAGTTTCCACCTTCCTGCTGCAGCTCAATGTCATACCCGATTGTTCCCAAGCGTTCGGTGTAGCCCAGTACTACATTGATACAATTATGCACAGATGAAACCTGGGAAACCCACTCTGCATAGGAAATCCTTACTTCGCTTGTGGTTACGACTTGTTGGCAGTCATATTCCCATAGGATTCCGGAGGAAAGCTGTCTAGCATTTTGCAACAAGGCGACAAGGCAATTACGGAACGTTACATCAGACTGCTTTCTTGATTCACACGATCCGGGATATTAACATAAGAGGATCTCAAACGCTGAATTGGTCCCACACAACTCAGCCTCATCTAGGTGCTGTAAGCTTTTCATGCCTGTTATCAAACCTTTCCTGCACTCCGCCCCTGCTTCGCATTTGTCCGAAATTTTCAATGCAGTGTTACCCGAAACTCATCTCACATCTCGCTTTCTACTTGGAGAACAAGCTCTTGGGATTCGTACTTACGATGATGAAAATACAAACATCTCACGCATGGCTTCTTATGAATACGAGGTGGAAATATCAGGACAACAGCGCTCCTTGTACGGCAATGCTATTTTCTAGTATTCTCCGTACATACACTCATCTATTTCCCTCATCCTAGAGATTCCATTGTGTCTGCAAGGGTTCCTCTGTCAACAAAGAATCTACCAAAATAAGCCGCCATCCAATGATGCCAGACGAATCTGGGGATACTGAAGGATTGCATGTTCGTACTCCACCCTTTCAACCCCTTTGAGCTTTTCTAAGATGTCTCTTTCTTAAAGTCTGGCTATTCCGAGCATGACCATCTCAGCGCCCCTCAGGTCTCTTCTGTAGAATTGAGATCATCGAGCTCGGAAGCGCTGGTCAAAGAAGCCGGCCCGGAAGTCGTCACTGAAGAGAAGCATGCCTTGTATAACTATCGAGCATTTGCTCCCATAGGGACACGACTCCCGGCTTCAGATCTTTCAAAGCCAAACCGTAGGCGCAATATAATCATTTCAATCGCGTCGTTCGGTGTCGCGTCTGTACTGGCAGTAATCCTCGGCGCATACTTTGGGTCTCGTTTGAGAAAGTCCGCTACTTCAAGGTAGATGATGTATTCCTTTCTTCGTCGTTGGGGACTTTGTCCTCTGTAATCCTCTTTCCCAACAATGACTGAAATTTGTCACTTTGTTCTATATCCGATTCGCCGTCGTCTGACGACCTTTCTGAAATAACATCTAACGATGACAGCAGTTTCATTGATGTGCCTGCTTATGCGCAGAACGGTACTGCCTTTGCTAGTGTTGCATATGACGCAGCAGGGAAAAACAATGCAGATACTTCCCAGGAGAATTATGTACTATTTTACCAACATTCTAGTGGAAATGGTGTGTAATCAAACGACATGGCACCCTTCGGAATTCGTCACCAACAGCGCACGGATAGGGACAGGTCTGAGCGCCGTTTCCTTTGGAGCGCCACCGACACTCATCTACCCACTACACTGATAGAGATGGGATTTTGCAAGAACTCCGAGGTGCCCATGCTAGTAATGAATGGAACAATGGAACGCTTGGGACTGCAGGCTTCAAGGTGACGAATTCCTATTCTGCACTCTCGGACAAGTATCAAGGCAAGTGTGGCAAGCGAGGAAATATAGGCTGGGTCCTTTATCAATCGGATGACGGTATCCAAGACGCTTTGTGGGACCATGACCAAGATTCCTGGTCTAATCAGGTTTTGTTCAAGGACATCCAGCCTGGTTCGGATTTAGTATCTACTATTGAATCGAGTGCGATAACCGCCTGGAGGCTGTTCAGTATTAAGAAGAACCTTCAATTGCAGGAATATGTATGTAATACTCCTTGCGCAAACGCAAGCAACCCTTGGATTCAAGGTGAGTCGATTGTGTCGAGGATGGATGGCCCTAGAATTGCTGACGACAAGGGCGCCAAAGGTCTCAACGGAGTCGCCGTCACAAACTCCACCCTCGAGCTCGGTGGAGCCAGCGTCAACAACTCACGGCTCATCTACTTCCAAGACCCGCAATCTAACAGTCGTGAATTGGATCACACCGATTTCTCCAACCCCACTGGCCTGTCCGAAGGCTGGGTGGCAAACGCCTCGACCAGCGCGAACGTTGGTCTCGAAGCCAACTCAAGCGGTGCAGGCATCATTGTGACACCCGCAATGAAGGGCTCTAAGATCCACATGGCTTCAGGCTTCAAGGGTTTGACGCCGCAAATGTTCCTCTTTTACCAAGCCAATGGTACGGACGTCACGGTCAGGACGCGGCTTCAGAACCAAGTTGGTCAGTGGAGTGATCCTGTTGCTTTGCCGGTAGGGGTTTGAGGCGCGATGGCGGTTTGTATTCTATTTCAGCTTCCGATTTAACCCTCTGTAACTGCATACAGACGCATGTGGTGTATTGGTTTCTTTGAAGCCTAAAGCTGCATAGGGATTGGGTAAGGGAAGAGGATGACTTTATTGTCAAGTTCTTACTAACCTTTGGTACTCATCAGCATGATCGTTACCTTTTCATCACTCAATATATCTGCACACTCGGACTTGGCGGTCTATTCCTGTAATAGGCTTTGCTCTAGAACTAGGGGCGGGAAGATGCGGCAAGATAACGAGTGATCGGGAATAGCATTGATGCATCCGTCATTGTCCAATCAAAACATCTTGGCCACTGAGAGCAAGAACTCCTTCCATCCTTGCGTTGTTTTGCGTGTTCGTGCATGAGTGCCTGCCAGTCATGATGGTTCCTGGTATGGAGGTGTGCTCGAACTTGCTCCATGTATCTCCCCTAGGTTACCCTACCCCTCGCCATCTTTTACACGAGTCCGATCTGTCTTCGGCCCTCCACCAAATCCAAAACCACACTCGTTACTCCTTCATATCTTTTCCTTTGCGCCTTTACGTCTCAAGCTCTCTTATGCTTGCCGTGCCTAGAGCTGCCAATGGCCACTCTATGCCAACCTACGACAACGGTGTTTGCCTTTGAACGCCAAGAATGATTAATCGTCTATAGACCGCAGACATCAGATGTTGCCCAACACGCTCGTTATTAGATAGAAAAACTACCTTCCGTATTGTCGGTATACTTGCGATTCAACAATGTCGCCGTTGCCAGAAGTTGCGACAGGGCCGGGAGAAGGAAGCAGCGCCATTGGAGAAGAGCCTGGACCACAACAACATGGGCGGTCCTCGACAGGCCTCAACGCAGAAGTGGCCTCCGCTGCCTTACGGGACACAGTCAGCAGACGGCCAAGTGTGTATGAATCTTCAACGTCCGCGAGCATTTCCAATCAGTCCTTTGAGTCAACCAAGGAAGAGCCAGTCGCTACACCAGATCCTGCACCGCCGCTCGCGCCACCCTATCGCCACACTTTTTCCCCCAATATCCCGTCGCCGCTGAATCCTTCACCAGCTCCGTCAATAAAGAGTCGGAATAGTACTAGTAGTGGCTCTTCGGGGTCGGGCAAGAAACGAGATGCATCGGAGCCTACATTACATGAATCGAAAGCAACCAATGCACGTCTTTTACGAAAAAGGCCAGGGCAAGGACCGTCGGGAAGGGCAATGCCAGTACCGCCACAAATACCCATGACGATGAGGGATTTGGGGAGGGACTACTCCAGGTATCCGTCACGTAGAAATTCGATATGTGCACCCTCGATTCCAACACCTCGACACAGTCATATAGCCAAAGCTGCAGCTGTGGATGAGATGGTAGAATCACTCACAAGTAACCCGAATCCATTCAATGAGTCTTCGACGAATCCTGACAAACCGTCCGATCCGGAGAAAGCGTCTTCTTGGCTTTTGGATGACCGGATAGGATCGCCCAATCCCGCGTCCTATGGGCAGAAATTAGTTCTGTATCTCGACGAAAAGGAGGCAGATGACGATATGCACACACCATACGCTGACGACGATCTCGTATTGAAGCCAAGACTACGTGAATACTTTCGCCAATCACAGCTCTGCTCACTTCTTGGTTTGGTTGTGATGTTGCTCGGACTGATTACGCTTTTCATCATTTTGCCTGTCATCAGCTTTTCTGGAACAAGAATCATATACTATCCGTATGATTCGCCGAGCCCGAAGAATGTCACCAATGCCCCAATAGACAAACACTCTTGGGCTTATGTCAACGATGTCAAATATCCTTTACTGCAGAATATTCGACAAGGACTTGTTGATCCCAGCACTCCAAAGTCAGCGATGACGAGGAAAAGCGTTGATGGTGATGACCTTGAGTTAGTGTTTAGCGATGAATTCAATGCGCAGAACAGAACGTTTTATCCAGGGGATGACCCCTTTTGGTCGGCGCCTGATTTCTGGTACGGAGCGACACAGGACCTTGAATGGTATGATCCTGACGCGGTAACAACTTACGACGGTACTCTTGTCTTGCAAATGGATGCTTTTTTCAATCATAATGTGAACTATCGATCCGGGATGCTCAACAGCTGGAATCAAATTTGTTTCAAAGGAGGTGCGCTTGAGGTATCTGTTTCTCTCCCTGGGCCTGGTGGTACTTCCGGCCTATGGCCAGGGGTGTGGACTATGGGGAACTTGGGAAGGCCAGGCTACAAGGCGTCAACCGACGGTTTATGGCCATATACGTACAATTCGTGTGATTCTGGCATTACTCCGAACCAATCTGCAACAGATGGCTTGTCATACCTTCCAGGACAAAGACTCCCGTCTTGTACCTGTACCGGAGAAGATCACCCAACGCCAGGCACAGGACGTGGGGCACCTGAGATTGATGTATTCGAGGGTAGTGCCGATCAGAATCTTCACCTTGGTGTCATTACACAATCCTATCAAGTGGCTCCATACGACGTGTGGTATCAGCCTAACTACGATTATATGCATATTCCAAATTACAACGCTACTCAAATCAACACCTATTGCGGAGGACCCTTTCAGCAAGCCATCGTAGGTCAGACAGCGTTGAACAACACCTGGTATGATGGCAACAGGTATCAAAGGTACGGGTTTGAATATACGCCTGGCGTTGGTGGTGACAGTCAGATTACATGGTTTGTGGGAGAGGATGTCTCTTATGGTATGAATGGGCAAGCCATCGGTCCAAACGGTAACATTGGTGCCCGAGTAATTTCGGAAGAGCCAATGAGTATAGTATTGAATCTGGGCATCAGTAATTCTTGGACTGGGATCGATCTTGCAGCTTTGAAATTTCCCACCATGATGCGTATTGACTACGTGCGGTGGTATCAAAAGACTGGTCAACACTCTGTCACCTGTGATCCACCGGGCCATGAGACTACAGACTATATCAAAGCTCACCCGAGCGCCTATACGAACTATAATTTGACGGTAAGTCTTCTATGTGTAGATTGACAGGTCATTGACTGACTGAACTTCAGAGGTGGGACGATACTGGCTATGGTTGGCCGAAGCATAAACTCAACTCGCAGTGCTGAACGGCGTACTCCGCATACCTGAAGAGTCCATGGTCGCTGCTACAAAACCGCCTCATACCTAACTTACCTAATGATTACAACGCTTATATTCCTCTACGAATCGATCTCTTCGACCGCTCCCGTTTTACCTCAATGACCCACATATGAGCTACGAACCGAAGTCTTCCTTCCTCTACCCGATATGTCGACGAGAACACGCAGCATGGTGTGCGGCGCTTGTGCTTTGGAAGGTATCCCGGATGGGGGTCGGTTCTGAAATGGCGTCTGTGCTGGAAATGTCCGAATTCTACCGTATATATAGTTTTTGAATCGCTAAAGCTCCAGCGACATGCGCTTTGCTTGGATGAGAGGCCAAGGTAATTCAATGGGAAGTAATGGTACATGTTAAATTAGGGGATGTATATAGACCGTTCGGTTTAAGCAATGGCATGTACAAGCCTGTCGTGAGTCATCTTCGTCCTCGCGTCTGAATAGGGATGGTTCGTGAGCAAATAACCCTGAGCTAGCCCCATTTGGACCGATATTGGATCGACGTTGGCTTGTGGATTTGAATGTTTGTCTACATAAGCTCTGGAGAATCTGCTGAATGTCAGAAGCATCAGTTACCACTTAATACATCATATTCAATCTCCAATTGGGATATTTCATTCTCGTCCTCTCATCGACATTTGTTTTTATAGTCTTACTTGTCCAGAGTACCCTAACAGTCAAACGAAAGCCATCAGCTATATTACCACTATCGAAATCGCATTCATTCGATTGGAAGCTATTCACTTCCCCTTCTAAGAGCCATGGCAACAACCCCTGAATCTCTTCCAGATGATTTCTTCGCTGTCGAACCAACTGGGATCCTCGAAGCGGCCAGTATCAAAGCAAAGATCCAGATCGAAACCACTGCTAAAGCCATGGTTTCCGGCAAAAGAAATGCCGTCCTCGAAACATTCCGTCCATTGGCTACAAAGAACTATCGAAAGCTCGCAAAAGCCATCGACAAAGCCTGGGAAATCGCCCACACCGCCGAGCTGATCTCACTGGGAACACTCGACCTCTCCTTTTTCGCTCACAGGGCTTTCACCCTCGCCAAGGAACAAGACAATGACGAAGATACCCTTCCCAAGGAACCCTCAGACGCCGCCTTCAGATGGGCGATGCTCAAGGTCATCGATACTTGCATTAGGACGAATATCGTCATGGGTGAGATTGGGGCTTCAAAGGAAGAGAGGCGTGAGCTGTATAGGAGTAGGAACAGGGTGATGGACTTGCTTGTATGCAGTAGGGCTGCTTTTGAGAGACGGGAAAGGAGGTCCTCGAGAAAAGGAAAGTCGCGGGCGGAAGTATCGCGGTCGCGTGGGCTAGACGCGTTCCTTGACATCACCATTTAGGGCTTGGGCGCGAACTTTTGCCACTTGTACCTGCATTGTTGTAAATAGTGTGGCTTGTGTTCTTTGTTAGCTGTATCAAGTTTCACTTCATGGGTTTGAGAGGTTGGGCAATTGTTGCAAGCTTTGGAAGCCCTCGATTCACTCGCAGTGCTCGGTGAAAGCACAAATCGTCTCTTGGTGCAGCAAAGTGTCTAGAACTTTACGGTGCTTGTCAAATAACAGACAGCGAGAATCAAAGACCTCAAAACAGCAGATACAAAATTAAGATCGGGTTCTCTGAGTCCCCAGCTAGCAATCCTCCCCTAACAATCGTTCTGAGACCTTTTACACCAACTCAAGCAATTTCTGCAGAGTGTTCCATCACCCCCAATCATGAGTTCCACGCCAGTGACCCCCGGGACACGATCAGGATCGGCCAATTCACCATCATCAAGCCCTCCGTCTTCGCCTCCATCGGCAGCCATGTCAGATGCCGCCTACGGTTCGCAAGACGAGGCTATGAAGGAAGAAGAGAAGCTGGAGAAACAAAGTAGACGTTTGAGAGAACAAGAAAGAAAGCGAGCCCAGGGGAATTTGCCAGACGCGGATGATAATCATCTCAAGGAGTTGGATTGGTTCTTAAGCCGTAGCCAGGTTAGTCGGTACTCAACTTTCCCAGAATAGGCGAATCTAATAGCCAATATTCAGGGCTTCTCCTCCGCTGTCATGGACCAATTGAGGCAAGCGTTGGATGCTCGCAAGAAGGGATCCGCGGACCAGCCAAAGCTGGTGACTGGCGGCAAGATGAGGGAATACCAATTAGAAGGTCTCACCTGGCTTACATGTCTATATCAGATTGGTCTCAACGGTATCCTTGCCGATGAAATGGGACTGGGAAAGACAGTCCAGCTTATCTCATTTATCGCCTTTCTCCGCCAACAGGGCACGAATGGACCGTTTCTGATACTGGGGCCACTTAGCACAGTGCAGAACTGGGTCAACGAATTTGCAAAGTGGACCCCGAAGATCCCTGTGGTCATGTATCACGGGACACCACAAAGCCGAGCGCAGATCAGAAGGCAGAAGCTGAAAGGGGATTCAAAGAGCGCACAGTTTCCTGTCGTGTGCACGTCTTACGAGATTTGCATGAGGGATAAGAAATATCTGTCCAATTATCAATGGAAGTTCATTGTCGTGGATGAAGGGCATCGACTAAAGAATTTTAACTGCAAGCTGGTCAAGGAGCTGAAACAGTACACTTCTGAGAGCCGTTTAATCCTCACCGGCACGCCACTGCAGAACAATCTTGCCGAGCTGTGGTCACTACTAAACTTCCTTCTCCCTGAAGCCTTTTCTGATCTAGAACACTTTGAGAGCATGTTTGACTTTTCTGATGTGCAAGATAAGGACGGGCACGATTCTATTTCGAAACAACGAAAGGCCAAGATAATAGCATCACTACATGGTATCCTCAAGCCATTTCTGCTACGTCGGGTGAAAGAAGACGTTGAAACCAGCTTGCCGAAGAAAAGAGAGTACATTCTGTACGCGCCTCTAACGCCAACTCAGAAAGAGCTTTATCGAAAGATAAAAGACAACGACATCAGAGCATATCTAGAACAAAAAGCGATTGAAAGAATTGGTGAGGGAAAAGAGAGACCAAAAGTTATGGAGATTAGGGGAGGGAAACGGAAAGCGGAAGCCGAAACCTCGACTTCTATCAAAAGTGCAAAATCATCTCGATCGTCTACACCAGCTAGCAGTCTACGCTTCGTCAGACGCACCAAGAAGCAGACGTATGAAGAGCTGAGTGATAGGGAGTACTTTAAGCAGATGGAGGAAAGCAGTGAGAGTGATCAAGTAGACGAAGAGGAACAGGAGGAACATGACCGAGCGAACACCCTAGCACAGGCTAGAAGAGAAGTAAATCAAAAAAAGCTTCAGAATCCGGTCATGCAACTCCGCCTTGCCTGCAATTCGCCCCACCACTTTTTCTGGCCTTGGTCACAAGATCAGGACCCCGATGCTTCGCTGATTACTGAATCCGGCAAAATGATCCTCCTTGATCGCCTCCTTCCTTACCTGTTTAAGAAGAACCACAAAGTCATTCTCTTCTCTCAATTTTCGCGTCAGCTCGACATCCTTCAAGACTACGCCTACCTCCGCGGCTGGAATGTCTGCCGCATCGATGGCAGCGTAAAGGTCAATGACCGTCAGGAACAAATCGAATCCTTCACCTCCTCCAACGATCACAGACTCTTCCTTCTTAGCACCCGCGCCGGCGGTCTCGGCATCAATCTGACCGCCGCAGACACTGTTATTCTTTTTGACAGCGATTGGAATCCTCAGCAGGACCTCCAGGCCCAGGATCGCGCGCATAGAATCGGTCAGACGAGACCGGTGATTGTGTATAGGCTTGCGACCAAGGGCACGATTGAGCAGACCCTGCTGGAAAAGGCAGATGGGAAGCGGAGGTTGGAGAAGCTGGTGATTCAAAAAGACAAGTTTAGGAGTATTCGCGATAATTCGACGGCGAAGAAGCAGCAGGACGAGTATGCGGAATTGCAGGCTCTCCTGGCCGAAGACGATTTTGAAAATTACGACCCCGGCGAGGGCGGGGAGGTGCTTAGTGACGCTGATCTGAAGACGTTGACTGATCGGAGTGAGAAGGCGTATGTGAGGGCCGCGAAGGGGTTGGATGCTGGAGAGAAGTTTAGGACGTTTGAGACGAAGGCGGATGGGCAGGATTTGCTGGGGAGGATGGGTTAGTGAGGGTGTATTTGGATGGCTTCTAGTGGGAGTCCTAGCGAGGTGTAGATTGGGTATTTGGTCTGGATTACTGTCTGGATTTTACGGTAGAGGGAGAGAAGGGAGGACTCGCACTCGATCGAAATCATGGTTTGTAACGTAGGGAAGTCAAAGAGGATCTTGATCAGGCTCAATTTCTGCAACAATACTCTCTGGAAACATGTCTTTTGTCTTCTCAATCTGCCGCTTTCACCTTGTTTGTTTTGCGCAGTTCAGAAACTATTCACTGCACCTCGTGATCTCATTGACTCTTGGGCCCACGCAGCAGAGAAATGGAAACAAAACAGAGCAGCTTGGCAACTTGGCGATAGCGTCTGACGATAACAACGCTTTGGCGACGACTACAAGCTGACGGCAACCACAGAAGACAAAGGCCTTGGCGATACCACCGCCTGGGCAAGACGTAATACCTTGGCGGAGAGATACAGTGGAGCTCTTGACCGATAGAGTGCGTTGGTATGAGGCGGTGTAGTAAAAACAATGGATGGCCTTGGCGACGACTATATGCTGACAACAACACCATCATCGGGCGGATCGTATTAGCGATGGTTTGGCTTGGCGAGCTTGATCTTGGCGACTGGGATTACTGGGGGGATGCATGGCTTGGCACGAGGCAACAGAACCGAAGCAGGAGTAAGCATGCAGAAGCGCTTGCAACGATGATGCTGCAGGTCACCGCGGAGCTGTCAGAGCTGCATCTTGCCAAGACGGTTCCGGAAGGGAAGACTTGGCGGAGACGCACTGGAGCTCTTGATGGTCACATGGATGTAGCAAGAGGCAATGCAGCAGGATGCGGAAGATGGGACTTGGCTGGAAGCTGGAAGCTGGAGGGATGGGTAAATGTGCATGATCTCATGCTGTGGAGTCACGCGGAGAGACTTGGCGATAACACGGACTGGGCAGACAGAACAGCTGAGCTCTTGGCGCCTTGATTGCAACAGTAACAACAACACTAACCCCTTCGAACCCACCCCGGAGCAACTTGGCGATAACCCATCCCTTGGCGACAAACCCCCCCGTGACGACACCATACCCCGAAAAGAGCCCAGCGCTGCAAACACAAGCAGGCAAGGACGCAGGGCAAAATTCGCACGACTGCACGATCCAACACTACGAAACCATTCCGAATCCCGAGGGCAGAGCCAGCCTGGGCTTAATCAACAACCGTGACGGACAGAGCAGGCTTGGTGCAAACAACGAACCGAAACGCTTGGTCGAATACGTAATCTATACCCCGCGAGCGATATCCAGAAGAAAAGCACCGCGCAGGAAGGACAGTGGAGTCCTTGCCGGCACCACTCGACTTGGCAAGATGACACAAAGAAAAGATGGAACATCTCAGCAGAGAAGCAACACCCCAACGCCGCAAGCCCGTCCATTGCAAACACCTTGCCGAGACGTCCCCTGAGCCAGCAGCGGCAGAGAGAGGAATCCCGCCGGCTGCTAAGCGATGTATCACCTCTACGAAGAGCCACCTCCGCGATGTCTCTATGTCTCTCCCTCAATCCCACTTCCATGGCATACTCACTCCCATCCTCCCTCCCTCCCTCTACCACACAATCACTTCCTCCAAACTCATAAATACATGCACAGAGAACGCAGCCAAGCTCCTCGACTAGCGAGCGAAAGGAACCATGACGACGAGGACATATGAGAGACGTGAGCGTGAGCGGCGCCTACGCTTTTCTAGACAGAAGGGATTGAGGATGTTCATTCCAGCTTGCGGGAGTATAACTCAACGAGAAACACCAGCCAACGAGTGCGAATCGACGACATGCCCTGCATAGCAACAAGAGAACCCACCACCACCACCACCACCACCACCTCCGCTCTCCCCACATTACCGCAACCCAACCAAGACAACTGGAATGATCATCAGAAGCAGAAGAAGCAAACAAGAGCGCGGCAGAGGGGGTTCTAGTAGATAATACGTGCTGCGAGTGCCCCTGTCGATTCTGCCTGCCTGCTTCCCTCTCTCCTCTCTCATCTCCTGTGATCAGAAAATGTATGTATGTATGTATGAATGCGAATCCGCACTGCTTGGAATTGAGCTGCGTCTCGTTTCTTGGCAGAGATAAAGGTATAGGAAGTAGATGCAGAAGTAGAAGTAGACGCAGACGCAGGCATGTATAAATGACGGAAGAGTTGATTATAGACTGAAGGGGTAGTGGAGAGGGTGTGCACAAGGTAAGGTATTTCTATATCCAAGCGCTCTTTCTGGCCTAGCTGGCGTGCTTACAAGTGAACCGCGTTGTCTATCTACTATGATCTAGCCTAATCCAGTGCGAGAGAATCCAAGGACGCCAATGCTCCGAGCGGCGTTTCAAGTGCCAAAAAGTGTCTAGAGGTGCAGGTGATGTTGAAACAGTCTCCCCACTCTTCCCGCAATCACTGTCTGCCCCCTCCGCGCTCCCTATCCGCTATACGCCCCTCTCCCTTCATACTCCCCCAGCAAACGCCAACCCTCCGGCCCCCTTATCAATCTCAATCGCCGAATTCAGCCCACAAATCTCAAACAGCTTCTTCGGCGTCAAATCTTTCGCCGTGCCCACCCTTCCCTCTACCTTCAGCAGTTCATACGCCGAGCGAATCGCGGTGTACGCCGGGGCTAGCGCGGCGAAGCTGAAAATCATAATCTTGAAGCCCATTTCCTGCGCTTCTTGCACCATGATGAGCGGAGAGCTGCCGTTCTCGACGCTGTTGAGCAGTAGCGGCCAGGGCGCCATATCCCGTACTGCCTGGCGCGCTTGCTCTTTGGAGGTGAAGCCCTCGAGGAGCCCGACGTCAGCGCCGAGATCCCGGGCAGCGCGTAGGCGGGAGATGCATTCGTCGTAGCCGAGCTGCTGGTTCGCGTCTGTGCGGGCGATGAGGACGATGTCGGAGTTTGCGCGGATGATGGCGGCTTTGGCGGCGCGGATGCGGGAGAGGAACTCCGTGGCTGAGACGACTTGTTTGCCGTGGAGGTGGCCGCAGCGTTTGTTTTGGATTTGGTCTTCGATGTGGAAGCCAGCGACGCCGGCTCGGATGTATTGCGAGACGGAGTTGGCGATCATGATGGGGCCTGGGGAGTTGTTAGATAGGGAAGTGAGGGATGAGATTGAATGTAACGGTGTAGGAAAAGGGATAAAGGTTGGGGGCTGCATACCGCCATAACCAGTGTCCATGTCTGCTATCAGGGGTGGACCACTGGGATCGAGGTTTGCAATCATTTCAGCTTGCTCACGCATGTCATGGAGCTGGGCAACACCCAGATCCGCCATGCCGAGGCGAGAAGCAGTTGTTCCGGCTCCAGTCTGGTGTACATCAGCCAATGCTCTCAATGCACCTTGAGAAGAAGACAGACCATGTACATGGCAGAAAAGCCAACAGACAGGGCGATGCGGGCTGAGAAACCATCGTAGACGCCAGGGCATACAATCATATCGGGTGAGTCTTGGACCATCTTCTTCAGTCTTGTGGCTCCTGGAAGATCTATTTGAGTTGTTGGTGTTGCTGGTGAGGCATCCGTCTCGGTGTTGTCATGTGTGGCTATGGCGGAGGCGTCGATTGGCTGAGTATTGGGTGGGATGATCGAAGTGGTACTGGATTGGGGATTGGGTACGTTGACAACTGGACGGCCCATGAACTGTTCCACTGATGGTGGAGGGCCGGCTTCGATGCTATGGCCATGTGCGGCTTGGAGAGGGAGAAACATCTTGATAAAGATGGAATGTTGAGAATAAAGCCGAATGGATGCAGATACTGAGATGAAAGGAGTTGCACAGAAGGGGATGCTGCAGAGATGAGATTGGAATTGTGTTAACAATCCGAGGATATACGGTCCTCTTATACTGTTTTTGCAGATGCTCGATGCGTGTCTAGTGCTGATATCAATAAACAGATTCGGACAACCACACTCTAACCCTCTTCGCTTCAAATCCGCTTACCAACAACTCACCATGACGTTGGCCAAGCAGATGCCATTATGGTTGCTAATCTACCTGGCCCGCAAGTCCAATCTTTCTCCTGTACCAATGGAGCAGTCCGGATGACAATAGTTGTCCTTGGATCATCCACGCGTGACTGAATAGTTGGCCAAGAGGGATCACGGTGAAGGGGATAACAGGACGTGCATCCATGCCCGGGAGCAACTGCATCGTTCATGCAGTTAATCGCCTATACCGAGTTTCTATTCTTCATAGTTGGTTGAGATCCGGTGTGCTTGCTGGAGACTGTGATGGTCTTGCATCGAGCTGCTTTTTCGTTACGGGATGTTGAACTAGTTCGGAATATCCGAGTCGACAACTGATGGTGTCCTTCCAAGCCAGCACGTTGCATCAGCTTGCATGCTCAATGTGACACGGAGAAGAGAAGAGTTGAAAGTGCAATGGCATTGACGAGCAAGAAGATTGATTGCACCGATCCCAACGGAATGTTATCTTGCTCGGCAACAACTCAAGGCCGACAGGCTGTAGTTGCTGCATCTGGTTGATGCTGATCCGACTTGGACTTGGCGGCTTTCTTGGCACGCCAAGCCGCCCGTCCGCGATCAACCGGGCCGCGTCAGCTACCGTGCTTCCGCCGAGAACTATGCCTATACTGTAGTGTTGTTGGCTTTCGGAGACAGTCTGAAGTTGCACCAGACCGCTCAAAGTTGCGCAGACCGGCACGCTTGGAGGAGACGAAAAAGAAACAAGACCATGTTTCAATCAAAAGTTGTAGAAAACATCGATTGAGTGCCTGAACATACAAAACTCTAGGCGTACACCACCGTGAATGATCTCCCCTTCTAGAACGCGGACCGCTTCCGTTGGAATCAGCTTACAGTACCTTCGGATAGCCGTTCACCGACGTTCGCCAATCTCTTGGCTGCTTGCTGTCACCGGCATGATCGCCGTTCGGGCATCTTGAAGCTTGGCGGAAGTTCGCGAACAAAGCTTTGCATGACTCGATATTGTAACGCTGCCCCCAACGTATCCCTTTAACCGCCACAAGGTCGGCCACCCCCTGCCGCTGCAATCAGTCCTTTATAGATTACTCCCCGGTCGGTGGCGCTGCAGATCCAAGGACGGGCCTCTGAGGATAAGACATGGTAATGTAGATTCAGTTGGTATGATTCCGATGTATAAACATTGGCACGATAGGCATGGATTGAACCAATACGAATCAGACAAGCAACAGCGTGTATATGCGGCGGGGATACTCTTCCACAGAGGCGAGCGATTGACTTTTCCAAGCGCTTGACATCTCCAATCCGCTCGACTGCGACGAATCATTGTCGAATGCAGGAAATAGGTGTTCTGGTCGTCTTCTGACTCCATCCGGGGTTTACTTGCAAGATGCAACGTTGGAAGTCAGCGACGAAGCAGCCAAGGAAGTAGATGTGTAATCATGGACAATGGCAGACACTGGTGCTTATGCTCGGACCTCTGTACATGATATTCTGCAGCGTGCCAAGCGGCAAGTGCCTGGGCGAGGACCATCCCAGGTGCTCCGCAGTGATTGATAACTGGCACTCATGCAGTCGACTCCACATCTGATAAGGGAATCTGCAAATGAGCGCACCGTTGGAATGACCGCTTGGCCGGAGATGGTTGGTCGAAGGAGTAGAAGTGCAGCGCAGGTGTTTTGATGATCCTCATAAGCGAAATGGGATGATGATGATGGAGTGCATCGCATACTGTAAAAGAGAAAAAGAGTGCCACGCCAAGCAATGACATGTCGTCTGGTCGGACCAATCCCGATGGCCCGCAATCAAACCATGAACCACCCCGCGCCATCTGTCGCACCCCCATGCCCCCTAAAACCGCCCTTCCGTGCCTAAACCATCCCTGGAACCCTTATCCAGAACTCGAAGCCCCTCCCGGTGGGCCGCTCCCGTCAAGGAACGGTGAAGATTCTTCCAGTAGTCACCTTGGGTTAGACCTAATCAACCACAAACGCAGGCTCCTGTCCTGACGGATCATGTCCATCCTCCCGACGTGTGACCTTGGCTGGTCTGCACATCCCGCTTCCATACAACAGCTCTCATTGACAAACGTGTAGCACGCCGTGATTGCGCGCGCCTCCTTCTACATCAGTCCGTGACGCCGGGCATCGTGCTGGACCAAGGATCAAAAACATTGTGATTGGGGTTGTCCGGCGATAAGGATTCACACTGCGTTCGTTGAGAGTTCTCGAGACACACTGTATCATATCGCGTCCCAATTGAATAGAAATGGCGGGCGAGGCGCACTCGAGTGTACCGCAGGGAGAAAACCCACGAGACATGTCAATGGGCAAAGAGCAAGACGGTATGGAGCCAAAAAGGCCCGCAAGTTGGAAGCGATATCTCCACGCCGAAGTCAGCAACAAACATACCGACTTGCTGATGTTGGCATGCTGTGTAATATCAGGACTTTCCGACAGTACAATCTACAATGGTATGCTCTGCTGTTCATTCTATAGAGGCTAGATGCTAATTCTCTCCATGGCAGCATACGGAACCTTTGTATCGATGCAAACTGGTTAGTCCTTTACCAGATCCCATACAGCAACAACCTCCTGACGTTCCACAGGCAACACCGTCTTTGTCGGTCTCGGTGGCTCCAATACCCACACCCAAACCAAACCCTACGGCTGGGCCAAATCCCTCACCTCAATAATCTGCTTCACTCTCGGCGCCCTCTTCTTCTCCCGTCTCAGCCGTCTCATGGGCCCCATCCAACGTCTTACGCTCGCCTCATCCTTTGCCCTACAATCAATGTTCATTCTGATTTCGGCAGCTGTCATTGAGTCCGGGCTCGTTGATGGGAGGATTAATCAAATAAGCAGGGATATCGACTGGAGGACAGAGGCGCCTATTGCATTGCTGAGTTTTCAAGCCGCGGGGCAAATGGTCGGGTCGAGGGCCCTGGCGTTTAGCGAGATACCTACCGTGGTTCTCACTTCTGTGCTCTGCGACTTTGCCAGTGATCCGGAGCTTGTGTCACCTATCGGCCGCAACGTCAAGCGGAACCGTCGCGCTGGTGCCTTTTTCGGTATTCTGATTGGCGCGATTGCAGGGGGTTGGATCACCCGGGGGTCCGGCCAGGTGCAGGTTGCTTTGTGGGTGGCTTTTGGCATCAAGATGGCGATCAGTATCTTGTGGATTTTCTGGCCCGAGAAGGAGAAGAAGGTGCTGGCGGGGGTATGAGGTAAGTATAGCATCGACGGCCACCTAGAATCTACGATACATGCAGATGACGATATCGAGCGAGGTACAAGAGTTGGAGTATATATTAGACATTTCATAGCATAGTTTGGGATCTTGAAGCCACAGCGTAGAGCAACAACTTTGCAATTTCTATCTAAAAATGTAGGAAGTTTCTAGCAATGAGGAGATGCACCAAGCACTGCCATACGACAGCAAGCATCCCTCAGTTGCTTTTCTTTCTTTTGCAGGGTACTCGCGCACCCCACTTTTTGTTATCCGACCAACCGAAATCAATCTCTCGGCTTAGTCACGCGGCGTGTCGACAACGTCGCTTGTTCCCAGGTTCAAAGTCCCAACTCCACCTCCACCCACGAATCAGCACAAAGCCATAGGCAAAGCACCGAGGATGAAAAGGCATGGAAGTCGGAACCCTCAAGTGTGTACGGGGTGCTGCACCGCAAGGCGGCCGTGAACCACAGATTCAAAGCACGAGTGAGAACCAAGGACGCGAAAACTGGCCCTCGGTCCGCCAGATTACTCCTGGCTCTTTTGTGGGGCCTCCATGTTTAACGGGTGTCAACTTCCAGCGGTGCTGGAGTCAAGGAGCGCAGCGCCTATCCGAGGCCGGTAAACCCCTTCGGTATAGGTGGCCCGCTAGGCTTCTGATACCGGACGGAGGCGGGCCCACGCTCAGACACTCGAGGTGGGTGAGGTGGGCAAGTGGAAGGAAATGTTAGGGTGGGGATGGGGTGGGGGGGACTTACTGATGTTGGTGGATTGGGTGAGATGTGTGCTGGAGGATGTGTCTGGAGGAGAACGTGAAGAGCGATTAGCCTTGGACAATTAGGGTGAGATGTTGAGTAAGACTTACTGATGTGCTGGAAAGAGTCAGTGTAAGGGGTGGGTCTAACCTACTGATGTTTGGTTTTGAAATGTCTGCTGCAAGGATCACCTGGAGGGGAGGTGTCCTGAAGGAATTTGCCTGGTGAGTGGTGAGCATTTTCTTTATTAAAAAGTGTTGGAGTGTACTTCCCCGATTCTTCCACTCCCAAAACAAAACTCCCACCATCACTCCTCTCTGGGGAACTGCAAGGTCAAGTGGGAAAGAACATATACGAAGTGTACCAGCACCCAGATCATCTCCTGTGTGGACAGGATCACTTGGGCACGCGAGCGCAGCGTCTGGCAGACCGATAAACCCACACTCAGTAGCAAGCTAAGATCTAGCTCAAACTAGATCTCACCACAGCTTTAAACCTGAAAAGCCGAATCGGACGTAGCATGTGCAGCAAGGTCGGTAGTCAATGTCAATTTCACAAATGACTGTTGACAAAAATATACCGAGCGACATTGACAGCTGAGCGGTGTCATCGAGTACAGGTTCCACAAGTGAGTTGATACACTTGCCCCAGCCGTTTCCATTTGGTGCTTGAGGGTTGGTTGGTCGCGGCTTTTTGGGAAATGATACCTAAGAAGTTGGTGATTGGTAAGCTTTTTGCATGCTCTCTATCAAACATGACAACGATGCACTCACCTCGGTTTTTGACTTGTCAGCAAATGATCGTAAAGTTGGAGTGAGAAGAGCTGAACCAAGCCATCATGGGCGAACCAACGACGCTGGTGTCAGCTTTACCTTGTCCATAAGGACGCAGTGAAGGTAAGTAACAACCTCCAAATGAGGATGATACAATGTTCCAAAATTTCAACTTAGACATCTCATCATGGGCGAACCAACGACGTAGACGTCACCTTGTCCAAAAGGACGCAGTGAAGGTAAGTTTACCTGGACCCGGATCATCTCCTGTATGGACAGGATCACTTGGAGCGCGAGCGCAGCGTCTAATTGGCAAGCCCAAAAGGCCGATAAACCCACAATTCTGGCTAAGATCCAGCTCAAGCCAGACCTCACCATAGCCTCAGTATGTAACAACCCAGGACGAATCCCACGGCCGCGGTGGTGGTCCGAAGACCTGGAGTTGGTTGTATGAAGAAAGAAAGAGGAAAAGGTTGCGTCAAAGAAATATGTGTTGGTTTTGTGCGCACTAGCGTTGACGCGAGAATCTTCGTCTGTTAATGAAGGGTTGGATGTGTTGTCCTGACGCGCCAAATGATGATTTGTACGCGATTGGGGTTCCGAGACCGAGGGCTCGGCAAAATCAAGCTTGGACACATGAGCCCCTTTTTCCAGTGGTTTGTGATTAGGTACAGACGGAAATGATATGTCCCTTTCATCTCCGTGATATCAACGTACCGAAAGGCGAATGACGAGTTGTAGGTTGCAATTGGCATGGAACAGCGAATGAATACCAGGAGCATTCTACAACATTGGGACTGCTGAGTTAATGGGCTGTCAATTGTGCTTTTTCATTCATGCTAAATTGGCGGTATCATTCTCTTACGCTTCATGTAAGATCAGGAAAGCTCACATGTGTCAGGCAATTCGTCTCCGTCCGGGCTAGAGGCTCCTATATAGCTACGCTGCCTGTGTGGGACTTGGACTGGTCGAGAAGGCCTCCCATTAGGGTGCAGGCTCGATTACGAACAGCAATGGCAGTCGATATTTAGCCTGTGCAACGTCTCAATTGCCATTACGTTGCCTTTTCATATTTCCTTATCTCTTCTGAATTCACCTTTCTTTCCACACCGCATTCCACATTTCCTATCCCACCCGCTTCATTACCCATGAATGCGTTGGCACAACCCCGATATCACTGATCTTCACTCTTCATGAATGGAGATAGAATCAAGGATTCAGCCCTGGACGTGTTGATCCTCTACTATATAAACAGCAACCTCCCACCTTGTATTTCTCTTTTCCTTCTACATCCATCAAGCACAATACTTCCTCTTTCTATACTTTCTGGATAGTCAAGCCTTTTGATGGCTTTGTGCTAGCAATGCCTTCTCTTGTATATATAACTGCCTTATACTATCCTTCCTTTACCAGCTTACTACCGTTTCTGGCTCTATATACCGCATCAAAACACCCAGTCCATCCGTACATATGGCAGCTGTCATCTGCAACAAATCAAGTTCGTGACCACTCATTTTTGGTGATATAGCCCTCTAAGAGAGTACATATGATGCTGCTGTGCCGTACGAAATTGGGCAGACATTCCATTGCTACAGCTAAAGCACCCAGCCTCCACATTGTCGGCTCTCTATTTCGGATTAGGCCAATCACGAATTCCTCATCCTCATCTCGGCTGCCCCTCGTTTTGCCTTTGAAGATCCCATCTCCTTGGCTGAAATAGTCATTTCAATGAAGACGGCACCACTTGGTGAGCAGCAAAAGCAGTATCGGAACTCATACTACCCTTTTTCCAGATGTCTCTACACTCGGAGTAGCAGCTCGGGACTCGCAATTCATGCAGCAATCGATATGCGGGCATCTTTTCCTGCTCTTGCAGCTCTGTTCCAACCGGAACCAGGGCTTGCGGTCTGATAGGGTACGGGCCATCGTCGAGAAGACTCGGAGAACGTGTGGAAGTCAAGGTCAGGAAGAATAAGGCAAATGTAGCGGCTGGAATATCTATTCCTGCGACAGCACACTGAAATGGAAAGCCCACAACGCGTTATCAAGCCATGCATTCCAGCAGATGACGATTGCTACAAATCGCCTGTGAGAAAACGATCGCAACACTGGCTAAGACACCACCGGAAGCAAAACGACATGTCCCATGCTACCTACCAAGAACCCACCTAATTCTTAGCCGTGACGGATTAGCTCCCTGGAGAGAACCTCTAGACTCCCCCGAATATCGTGGAGAGTTTTTGTTAGAGACAAGTGATGAATCATGGGCCTGCTACTAGGTCATAATTACTCAATCCTGTGAGGGTATCGTTCCCATTTCAGCTCCTGGGTATGGACTTCATAGGTCCGCTAGCAAAGCCATGGACAAGCCATACTGGACAAGCTGGCGCAAATGACCAAGACGCTCACTTCGAAATCGGAGCAGAGATTCAAAGATCTTATCGCCGCATACAAAACTAATGTGCCGCTAAAGATCCAGGAAATCGACTCGGTTGTGTCTTCGCACAGCTATGCGTTGCACTTGCCGCCCATGCATCGCCCATTGGAAGGCCCGCAGCGCAATACCAGAGTCGAGTCTGTATGTTACCAGCATGGATACTGCAGCATATAGCATGAGAGCGGACATAGTAGTGATGGTGCTGAGCCGCAGCGGCCGCGCTCTGTGTCGTTGTTGAGTGATCCAGGCGAGGTCCTACAAGACCTGGCGGAAGATGATGATCCAAACTTCCTGACCATGGAGGATAGGTGCGTGTCACGACATCTGTGTTCTGTGTAAGTTGTAACTAATGAGATGCGTTAGATTGGCGGCCATCGCTGCCTCGAAAGTCTGCGAGCAATTAGATGACGATCGAATTCGGCGCTGCTGCGAGTGGTTACAGATGAGTCCTAATGAGCGTAGTCCAACAGCCACAGACAAAGTAATACCAGGAATGAAGCGAAATCCGTTTCGTTACCAGCTGTACGTCGTCTTTTGGATGTTAGAAAGGGATCACTCGAAGGCCCACGGTTATGGCCGACGAAGAAGCCAACCTTTTTGCGCGCATCCTCAATACCCGGATAGACAGGACCACTTTGTATTACACCATCACTACGATTCCTAGTACCCTCAACGTACGCCATGGATTTTCAGCGCCTAGAGCGTTATCCACCCTTTTACATCCTCTCACCTCACTTGGCTTCACTACCGGTGAATTTATTGGGAATCGAAACCTTTCCATTTGCTTTCACTATTCGTGAATGGAGGTAGAATCAAGGAATCACCCTTGGACGTGTCTATCTTCTATTATATAAGGGCTAACTCCTCCCTTCAAAAACATCTTTTCTTCTGTATCCGTAACCCACTCTCTTATATGGAACACATCTTTCTATATATATATAGGGTTATCCCCGGTCTAACCTTGCTTTCTTTATCTCCCCGCTCAGGATCCGCAACACACTCACTATAGCGAGTACCCTTTCGGATCTCCACGAGTATTTGGGTGCTCAGAAATACCTGATGGAATACCTTTGAGACACGACAGGTATAACCCTACAAGATTACAAGCCCTGGAAACTGGATTCACCATTCATGGCAGAAGAGATGAAGAATGGAATCAGAGTTTACATACGAAAGTGATGTGATGTATCTGTATTGTAGCTACATTCTCATATGTTCATCAGTGGGGTGAACCATCTAGACGTGATTATCACTTCAATACTTTCAAGTCTAATGAATGAACACTAGCGCGTCTTTTTAGCGGCGCATACACATATATAAGACTTTCAGTTCCTCTTCTTTCTTCCTTTCTTCTTCAACCTACTCATCACTCAATACCCCTATCATACCACAATAACATATATATATGGCACTGGCCTAAACCAGTGTCATCAGTTTGTACTATCCTCTTTAAGAGAGGACGTACGGGACGCAAGTCCACCTGATCTTCGGATCGCTCTCAGTGCCGCTGGTTCCGACCAGGGTATTTACTAAAAAACATGTCTCACGGCATATCTTCCTCTCCCTCACAGGAGAACCGGTCTCCGGACCACCCACTGCCGTTGGTTTCGACCGGGGTAGTTACTCAAACCTCATCTCCTCCTCCAGAGGATGTAAATATGGTTATGGAAAATACCATGGATACAGATATGCCATATGCTGGCGAGCCTAGCATTTCCATGGCAAGTCTTGGAGAAGCACTTCCCGCAGTCCCCCGCACCAAGAAGCAGCGCGGTTTTACGAGAGCCGAGCTATTCGAGCAAGCCAAGGTGAAATTCAAGGCGAGAGAAGCAGAGCTCGAGCGAAGAGACGAGCAAGAACGTCTCCAGAATCAAATACGTCTCGAACAAGAAAACGAGTCGAAAGATATCCATAAGAGACCGTTCGACTTCCGGGCAATAGCCATTCCCCTTCGCATAAGATGCGCTTTCCAGGTCGGCACTTCGGCTGTTGTAGGTAATCCGTATGCAGCAACGAAAGGTTATGCGGTTCAGGTTGCTGTGGACGGAGGTCGCTTTGGCCAACCTTCCATTCGGCTTTGCTTTAGACTTAATAAAGGGGACAACAAGCAAAAGGGTTTGTTCCAGAAGGACGAAGAACTAGACACTTTCACTGTCACCTGGTACCCGGGCGTCAAGATCCAAGACCGTGATATGCTCAAATATTACGAGTCCGTGCATGTAGCCAGCGAGCAGGACCAGCAAGCGATCTGGACTAACAAATCCATACAAGATGCGGGTCGTGACAGAGACACGAATAAACTAGCGTGTATTCGATTCTTAGCCGCCTCTCACGTGGCGACAGAGCAGCCGGCCAACCTTTACCAAGGTCTCGACAATAGGACTAGAGAGTGTCTAGGTGCTCTCCTAGACGGCCGACAAGACTACGGAGTCGCTATCTGGTTCCTAGTACCTAGCAACTACGAGCGATTCAATGCGAGTTGCCTTTCTCACTTCGAGAATGCCTTCAAGTCGAGGCAACGCCCGCTCCATCAGTACATGGTGGATGGCGAGTACAGCTTCCATATCAACAACAGCCCATCAATCAAGGCAATCGGTGACGGGATGTACTGCATATACCCCAAGATGCTAGATTCCAGGGGGAAGAAAACCCAAGTGGACGACTACTCCAAAGAACCAGATTTCGCTTCCCTTGAGACGAAGACTGTGTGGGAGGAACCATCGGAGTTTGGAGTCTACTATCAGCTTGCGGTCCTCCGCGAGGCACAGTTTACAAAGGGCAAAATGGTTCACCTGCAGCTCAAGCCGTATCGCGTTTACCTGCACAACTTGCCGTTTCCTCGGCTTCAAGGGAAAATCAACACGGCACGGGAGACACTCAGCAAGGACCAAAAGCTGTACCGGAGCAGCTATCACGCCTACGTCCGGATGCCGCCGAATCCGCAAGGGCTTCAAGAGGCCGTACCACCCGAGGATTCTCAGGTTGAACTCGAATGGGATAATTCAGTACCAGGTATCAAAGGACATACCCCTACGGGCGACAACAGCAAGTTATGGTTTGGAAGTGTGATCAATGTTGCCGCACGCAATCTAAAGGGTACCGGTACGGAATTCTGCATCCAGCTCACCAAGCCTAGCAGCGCGAATCCGAGGAAAGCATACGAGGACCTATCTTATAAGCCAAACCAAGAACTTCATCTTGCTCACCTCAAGATCACCTATCCCGTGGACCATGCGATACGAGAAATGGTGGCCGTTCGGACTTTTGCAAACCTCAGCGACGCAGGAGCTCACCCGGCCCTCGATTACGTTCGTCAGGCCATCATCTCCAACCCGTCCAACGCGATCCTCAGCAACATCGATCTGAGACTTGGTAATCCCGAGAGACAGGATAATATCGCTATCTATGAGGCACTGGTCAGAGCAATTCTGCCAGGTATGCGAAATCAGACGCAAGCCAAAGTTCTAAACGCTCCTTCACAGACAGTCAATGGTCTTCACGTTATTGAAGGTCCCCCAGGAACAGGAAAGACGCTTACTCTTGCCCATCAAGTCTGGCTCCTGTCGTCGGTCGGTCATATAATCTTGTTGACTGCGCCTAGCAACGGTGCGGTAGACAAGGCTGCTACCGACATCTGGAATTGTCCGCGACCGAGTAGGCTGAATAAGAAGAAAGTGCTACGTCTAGAGGTCTCAAGACTGGAGACGAAGGCGCTCTTGACTGTCAAGCCGGATGCTTACGCCAATATCGAGAACACAGATCTAATTGCATCCGATCAGTTCAAGATTCAACACGAGTCCTTCGAGCAAGATCCAGTCTATCAAGATTTGTATCGCGCCGTTACTGACGAAGAACAATTCGACTTGGACACCTTCCAAAAGTTCAAGGCCGAAGCTCAAGACTTCGAGAAGGCTTGGGAGATGATGCAGACTATAAAGAACGACAAAATCTCCGACGTTCCGATTGCTACCACGTTAAGCTGGCACATAGGGGAACTCAGGCGAGCGGATTTCGCAGCTGCCCAACGCAAGTGGGCAGAAGCCAAAGCGGCACTCAGTCCCGAGGCTCAGGCTACTTTTGCCAAGACTGTCTCAGAATTCGACGAGTCTGACGATTACAATCGTCACGTCGAATACTTCATCCAGCAGCAAGGCCAGCTCGACAGCATGACTCGTAATACCTTTAAGGTACTCCGTCGGGATATGGAACTCCGTGTGGTGCGGAGTATGGATATCGTTCTCGCCTCCTGCAACAACTCGGGTTGCAAACTCTTGGTAGAGGGCTTTGACCCGACTATTCTATATTGCGATGAATCCGGCCATGCGACAATCCCGAATCTTTGCGTTCCAATGGTTTCATTCAGACACTGGAAAGCTCTATTTCTATACGGAGACTCTAACCAGCTTGAGCCGATCTGCTTGGCAGGAAGGGTAAGCGAGGTTGCGAAGAACAGCAAGATGTCGCCACTGGGCCTCCTGACGGGGAAGAAGTGCAGATCTACGATGCTCGATCTACAGTATCGTATGTGTCCGGCAATCTCCCAGTTCCCGGCACAGCATTTCTACAACAATCTGCTGCACAATGCCCCGCAAGCAGTGAGGGATAATCCAATCCGGAAAGCAATGCGCCTCGTCTCAACGAAATACTATGAGGCACAAGGAGATGGCTCGGAATACTGGTTCGTCGACGTCGTACGCGGTACCGCTCGCCTCCAGGCACAGGGTACCTCGTTGCAAAACTTTGCTAACGCGGATGCCATCTGCACTGCCGTCGATCGCTTGGTCAAGGAGAGAATCAACCCTGCCATGATCAACATCCTTAGCCTTTACAAAGGCCAAAAGTCGGTCGTCATAACCAAGCTCCTTGGTGTTGCTGGTGGACTGTGGAAGTTTGGAGACGTTGCTACTGTCGACTCCTTCCAGGGAAGACAGGCTCCCATCGTTCTGCTAGACATCGTGGCAGCCGCAAGCCAAGGGACCTCAGAGGAAAACAGCGACGACGTCTACACGACGCTCAGCGCACACGCTAGGGACCCGTATCGGATTTGTGTTGGACTCACTCGAGCCCAGTATGGCCTCATCATATTTGGTCAGGTCAGACTATTAATGCGGGCACCGGCGAAGGCCGTTGCTGTCTCTAAACTAGTCGCGGACGCTTCTCAGCGAAGGCTCCTCCATCGGGATCTCACAACGCTGGATAGCCACCCTGCAGCGGTCGAAGAGCGCAAAGCGTGGACTCAAGCTGTCTTCAAAGCCGAAGAGAAGAAGGCCAAGGAAGCAGACTATGACTTCATCGGTAAGAAGATTGTGGAGTCTCGCACCTTGCATCGATTTACTCGGGATGCTCATCCTCAGACTTACTACCGAACACCAAGTGGCCTGACAGCTCGGGTTAGCGGTCCGGGATATGTCATGGAGCAAGCTAACGCCCACGACCAATCCAAAGGTGAAGAGCCAAGGCAAGAGGTGCCGCAGATTTAAATCGCTGGAGAGACTCAACGAGCCAATAAGAATGCCAAGAAGGACAAACAGGCCACCCGGGAACCTAAGGAACAGGCCAAGGGTGTTGGAATACGACGAGGTCATATGGGGGCATATTGATATTTTGGTTGTTGCTGAATTGGAGTCTATCTAGGAGGTGGAAGGTGAAAACTTTACTAGCGGCCCCTAGCCCTATAGGGCGGAGATTACCAACCAAATCACACCTGAAATTCCAACAAAGGGTAAGCGGCCTACGGCAAAGCCTTTGGCTACCTCGACGGGCGAGCCAGCCAGCGACACAACTACTGGCGGCACAACCGAGCTGACAACGCTCACCGCCGAAGAGGAAGCGCTTCTCAAGCCTACTCCATCAGGCAAATCCTGGGACGACCAGGTGGTCGACGAGATGGACGAAGGGAAGGATGATGAAGAGATCCAGGAATAGGCTGTTTGTGCTGTTGCTGTGAAGGCATGGGTGCCGGGAGGATAGAATGTGGTGGAATACGAGGTCATACGGGGGCATATCGATATTTTGGTTGCTGCTGGATAGGAGTCTATCTAGGAGCGAGCAGGTAAATCTCTACTAGCGGGCCCCAGCCCTATTTCCAACAGAATGCTGGGGTAATTTAGTGGTTTGAGAAGAAATCCATTGCTTCTCCCACCCAACCAACCATGGTATTTGAGTGAGACGTGGACTGTGAAATCTACGAGAATGAGAGTTTCTTCCGTCGTAACTACGTTTCAATCTCTTATTAGGACAGTAGGGTTATTGTACGACGGGCTTGAGATGTACGGAATATCTATCCATCCCTCCCCTTCCTTATTTCTAGAGCACAGCATCTATGGGCTAAGTTGCAACTTCAAAGGCGTCAATTCAAGTAAAGAGAGCCAAGAGAAGCTTCAACAAGCCAGCGCGCCTACAGCGGTCGACCGGGAAGAAGAGACGGCAGAAACGGAGACCTGTGGTGGGTTAGCTGGTGAAACAGCCCAGATGGTTGGTACTCCATCCTGAACCTTGAACTATCGAGCCATGGAGCAACCAGAAGGCTAAGGCTTGGAGCCAGGGCTACCATACAAGCAGGTATGGAGATAGAGACAGCGTCATGCGACAGCAGTATTCGCCGTGGTACTTCCGCCGTCTCGCTGAGGGTGGGTAGCTTGTAGCCCTTGAAGTCATCCATCCCGATGTGCTCCCAGCCATCTCAAGGGTAGGTACAGCAACAGAGATTGCGCTGCAGAAATGAGAGGTCATCGGAATCAGATCTCTTGATGCAGAGAGGTTTGGCGCAGTGACTTTTATTGCTAACCCAAGGCTTCAGCAAACGAGAAACCATAGATACCGTAATACAGGCAGAACGGAGTGTATAGTTGCAATCCTATTGATGTGAAGCACACTTTGTAGCGCTGTACTGCGCGTAGCCTTGCACAATGTCAAGTGCTTCATCCTAATTCCGGTGGACAGCAAGCTGCTTGTTGCAGGGCCGCTGATGATATCCTATTCAGGGAGCGCTATTCAGGGAGCGTAGGGTCAGCTACATCGCTCACTATGACCCTTGTGGTGTTTTCTTTACTATCTTGCCTTTGCGAAGTCGTGGAATCAGCGAGTACTCGCGTAATCAGCGTGTATTCGCGTAATCAGCGAGTATTTAGCGCGTACTCAGCGCTGTAGGGCAGAACCTTTGTAATGTTCCTAGAAACGACTTTTTGTCAAATACCGCGTGTTCAAGTGACAAGAAGCATCACCTTAGGATAGGAAATTCTGCTTGAGACTAGGTGTGATGTCTCACAGCTCTAGGTGTGAGCGGCGCAAGACTTAAAGGAAAGCTGCTTAATCTAGGCTGTACAAGGCCGAATGAGGTGGCAGGCAACGTGCTTAGCAGTTTCCGGCCAAGGTATATGCCATGTAAGAGAGTAAGAAGGACGAAAGCCAAGGTTGTCTAGCTGACGAGACCTTGTAGCTGCAGAAACGTAGCGAGTGAGGCTACCACTTGGTCAAGCACGGCGATGGCGAGTTTGATATTTGTCCTAGGCCAGTGATGATCCCAAAGGCATCAAATATGTGCTGGTCCAAGTCTTCTACAAGCCATCAGTGATCATCATCCGTACATATCTATCATGTTAGTCAATCTGTATTTGTAAGCTTTGTCTGTTTCGTTGCTTCAGCTGGTGAGACCCTGAATACCTCAGAGGCCATGGAGACTCTGGCGATGCTTTCACCACCAGTATCGAGAACCGCCTCTCTATAAGCTACCTGTACCGTTGATACGAAGCTTGGGTTACTACCTGTCTATAAAGGCGCTTAGAACACTGAAGATATCGAGACATCACTAGAAGCACCGATAGACCTCAACGATTCGAGTAGAAGCGTTTGAACCTATGTTAGTGGACGCATTGACAAGCTACGGCATAATTGGTGACATAGGCCAGTTACGACAAGTCCAGATGCCAAAAAGATAACAGTAGATTATGTTTAATTGTGTTATCCAAGCCGAAATACCCAGCATCCAATACCCGACAATGCCAAGCAGTCAACAGAACTTAACTTCCCTATGCCAATCAAAAATCTAGCACCTATCATTCAGGTTCGCTTCTCCCCGCTCATGGCATCTCGAAAAGAAAGCACAGCCAATATCCTCCTCCTCTCTTCCAAGCTTGTTTATCAAGACCTGGGTGCCCCTCTAGGGTTCTGCCCTTTGTTTTTTTTGCTGCCCCTGGGCCATTGGTTCTGCGAGCCAGTCCCTTGCTCGTTTTTGGCTTTTCCCCCTATCAGCTTCTGAAGTGGCAAGAATCCCAGCAGTGGATCCACCTGTTCCGATAGGTGCTTTGGGTGCTTTAATCGAATCCTCGACGTGTCCCTTTGCTCCTTCGGCCTGTCCATCATCTCTGGAATCTTCCGGAATTGCTTGTGTAGCTTCGGCCAAATGAGGACCAGGTCTCCAAAACCCTGTACTCTGCTCTGGTAAGGAAGCGTACTGGAGAGGCCCAGAAATAGTCTGGGATACGGGAGTCGAATTGGAAGGTTTCGAGTCTCCTTTCTGCGGCCCTTTTCCCCTAAGAGGCATATCTGTCTTGCCGCCGGTTACGGACGGACCAGGCTGCGTGGTTGTAGCTTCTGGGAGGTCTGGAGTCCTTGGTGATAGCTTCGCCTTAGGATTCGTCCCGGGCTTAAGGACTGTCTTGGAGGAAGAAGCGACGCCTGTGGTAGGCTTCACCGGTGGATTTTCTGTCTTTGCAACCTCGGAGTATGCTGCTCGGGGTTTCTCCGTTGACGAAAGGTTTTGTGATTCTTGCTCTCGTGCTTCCGCCCTCTTTTGTGCAACCCACAGGTAGATCGGTTCCTCGGCTTCTTTCGCTTCTTGAGTCATGGTTTTATCCACTGACACAGGTGCAGGTCGAGGGATCGCTTGTATAGTCGTTTCAGATCGATGAGGCCTTGACGTGACCTTGGCTCGAGCAGGACGATTCGGTGAAAAGCTTCCGAATCTCAGAGGAGGCTCTCTAGATTCTTCGAGTGTACCCTGGAAATTTGGATTCTTCGGATCCCACCTTGGCTGGAATGGCGTTTCTGCTAATGTTGAAGACTCGGATTCCGGGTGGCCCTCACGAACGTGGTCGCCGAAGGCCTGACGAACTTCTTCTTCAAGATCTCCGTCAGCAGACTTATCTTCATCCCTTTTCTCCTCCCGACTATGTCGGAAACTATGCACGAGTTGGCTATTAGCCTCCTGTAAAGTCGCTATGGCATCGTTGTTTTGCCTAAGTGCTTCACAAAACCCCTCGGTAGAACTGTCGTCTCCAGCATCCCGACCGCGTCGATATTCCAGGGCGTGCTCATACTTTTCCTTTAGCTCCCATGCGAGCCCTCGAAGAAAAGCGTTTTCCGCAATAAGCTGGGCGGTATAGCTGGAGTCTTCTGTAGGCTGCCGCGTCTTGAGCTGTATATTCTCCTGCTCGAGGAATTCTCTCTCCTGCTCAGCCTCAGATTCTGCTTCCCGTAGTTGTTTGCGGAGGCTAAAATTTCCACCTTGGCACTTGAATAGCTCCGCTTCCGCATAAGAGCACCGCTCGTCCGTGGTCTTTATTTTCTTTTCTAGACGTTCGATTTTCCTCTGTAAAGCTTCGAAAGCCTGGGGAGTGGCATCTCGTGTAGATCCCATCTCTGAAGAATCCGCCTCGGATGCTGCGACAACAGAACGGCCTAGAGTCCGAGAACCCTGGGAATATGTATCCCGTTGAGGCTGTGAAGCCAGTTGGCTGGTATCTCGTGGAGATGCCATTTTTTTGGAATTAACTACCTTGGCCGAAACCAATGGCAGTGAGGGTTTAGATCCGAGGATCCGAGAGTCAAACAGACTCAGCTTCTCTCACACAGGAGAGAAGAGAGGAGAGAGATAAGATGGAGGAGTTCAGATATCACAAAGTCGTGCTAGGCATATGTGATAGAATGTGTGTGTCGAGTTGATGGAACGCAAGGAGGAAATTCTTATATCAAATGTGCGACGCGCTAGTGTTGAGTCTACCCTATTATGGGATTGCTACAAAAACAACACTTAGATAAGGTAAACAGAGCATGTCCAATAGTTTTTCGATTTCTATTACGCGTATCATGCCTCTGTTGCCTCTGTATCATTGTACTGGACATTACACGCAGTCTGGAGAAGTCATAGTGCACTTACAAACTGAACATAGTAGAAGCAAGTTGGAGACAGGGCGCTCCAGGACGGAAGACAGCTGCTTAATGATTAATCTGGGCGGGACACGAGTCTAGTAGATTGATAAACGTTACGATGTGTGTCTTGGAACTCGAACAGTTCGACACTCCTAGATGTCAAGAGGCGGCAAGTCATGAGTTCGAATATAGCAAAGCTCTCCCATCCTCTTCAATAGTACGTGTCGATTCTGAAAGTCTCTATCGTAGCACTGCCTGCACTCGCCAATCTATAACTATACCAGTCCATCGTCCATAGAGTATTTATATTGAAGTATCAGACCGGATCGAGCTTGATCAGCGTACTACCGGAATGTAGTTTTCATGTTCTAGGTAGAATTCTTTATGCTAGCCAAAAACAACAAGTGCCTGCAAAGAGCCTCTAAAATATACCAATCCCACGATTCGTTTGTAAGCAGCGTATAATCAGAAGAAAAGACGACAAAGACTTGGTGGTAAAGTGCATAGAAACTGAGATTGTGACTCACAGAGAGAGAGCTTGTATAAAAACATGGACTACCCTATTAAAAGTTCAAGGCTACCATCATTTTCCTCAAAGAGAAGTGTATGGTCTATTCCGTCCAAGAGGCGAAGGGGTTTCCATGATGCCTCCTGTTTCCATGGGGACACCAGCATAAAGGTTAGCTTTAGACGGCTCTTGAGCGATACAGGTACCTCAGTTGTTTGCACTCGCTAGGAACATACGGCCGAAAATTAGGTATATGATGACGGGGCTTAAGAACTTTATCCGCATCCTTAGCGAAGCGCTTACTCGCCTAACTATCTAGTTCTAGTAAGTAGCGAAGTAAACGCGCATTGATCAGATGTTTACGCTGCCGCCCCCAGCACATCCTACCTTATTGCTTCAGATATACTCAAGTTGCCAGTTGCAATTGCTTCTGCGATAAGTCGCGCACTCGATCGTGTACGATGAACTGTAGATGAGCCGCGTGGGGTCTGGTATTTGCAGGTGACTCCACACTCAGTCAACCTTGTTTAAGTGCTTGCTAACACCTTTCAACCTTACAGTCTTCCCTAAGCCTTTCAATGTCGAACACTATGGCAGACACCATAATGAAGGCGGTCGAAGTTCCTACGAAAGGGTACGGGAAAATATGAATAGTCACAGTCCAAGAGCGCATTCTATTGCGGTCGTGCACAGATTGGCGTTATAACCCAAAAAAATCCAAAGATCATCATACAAGTGCTTAGAAAAGACCACTGCAATTAAGTGAATTATTTTTTATCACCAGGACTTCGAATGTTCCACAAGTCACGCTAAAGCTACTCTAACTGCCCTCGTAACATGTCCTTTTCTGCTTCTGTCCACCTCCTCACGGCCTTGACCGCTCTTAAGATGCACTCCTGTCTTCTGATCTTCAAAGCCATAATATCCTCGTTCTCACGTTCCTTCTCCGACCTTGCCGCTTTAGCTGCGACGACTCTTGCCGTGGTAGCAGCCTCAATATCCATGAGTTTTTCAAGAGTATCCCCTGACAGCGCCGTAGCTTCAAATCTCGTCCATAACCTCTCTGGTGTCTTGCGGTAGGCACTTTCATTAAAATAACCTGCTGGATAATGGCTGCAACCGCCAGCGCCCTCGGTGTACCCTTGCCCCAGCTGCGTAAGAACAACCTCGCCTAACCACGGGTGCGATGATCGATAGCAGGTGAAGATGATCTTCTGCTGAAGACAAAACATCCCTGGGAAGACATGTTCGAATATCGCCTGAGCCAAATTCATGAGATAGTTGGAATTTCTGTGGCGACGATGCTCCCAAAGTCTCCTTTCCGGGGTGATACTGAAGCCTATCTCTATGACAGGAGCACCCAATGGTACGTGATCATCCTCCACCTCGATTCGCTTCCGCATCTGGTCGACAAAGTAGCGTACCATCTCTCGACGCCCGTCGCATGGATACAGGTCTTCATCTATGAGATAGGACTTCCATTCTGTATACCTCCGCAATCCCCTACTGGCCAACCGTGCAGGCCACTTCGTAGGCGGATGAATCAACTGATCGACCACCATAGCCAGGTCATCACTTGCTTTCCCGACCATGATATATTCCAACATTTTGTCGCAGACAAACCGCCACTGCGCTGGAGTTGGGGAAATACCCATTGCGTCGCATATACAATTAATGTAGATGGAAGGTTGTACCGTCTTGGGCGGATTGAACCGTTGAAGGGCTCGATCCACCTCTCCAAAAGGAACCATCCCTTTTCGGAAAATTTGTCCTTCAATAAGAGCTTCGACCAGCTCTATACCCATGTAACTGATTATTGCGATTACCTCGCAGAACATCAACTTCCTCTTATCGTCCATCTTGAGTACATGTCTAAGCGAAGACTTGGGATCTTTGCTTTCCTTGTCGAGGACGAAATAAGCCAAGCCTGGTATTCCCCTCTCTTCCAAGGCCTTTAGGTATTCGTCGGCAGCCGAATTTCGAGGACACGGAAGGCCAGCATCGATCTCAGGTATATTCCTAAACCAGTCGACTTCCAACCATGACGTGCCTCCACCCATCGTCGAGAGTCGTTGCTCCCAATATCGGGTAGCATGGCTGAGCTCTTCCCGAGACACACTACAGTTAGATTGGACGAGTGTGTGAGCTGAAATGGAGTAAGAGGTCCACTGATCGAATAGGGATTCATCTTCGTCTGGGTACACATCATGCTGAATTCGGTGACATACCAGTAGCCAGACATGAACCACGAGTGCATGCGCATACGAATCGAGCTCTTTATCTGTATCGTAAGATTTGTCCATTGCAAGGCTTTTCGCTGTGGAGATAACGTAAGGTAATCCAGCCACTGCATAAGATGCTGCATCCTGGGTCGCTGTCTCCTCGCAGAGAATCATCAAAAAATCAGTGTATCTATGATGTACCTGACGGTCCTCGGAGGGGATCGATACCCAGTGGGTAGAATGCCTCTCTGCATCGCGTAGCGATTGCGGAAGCGTGTAGGTAGGCTCTCCATGTGTTAGAGCCGTCTCGTCATCGCCACTAGAATTTTCGTCGTCGTCGTCTTCCGATAGAGCTCCGCCTTGTGTGTGCCAATCCAGTTGGGGATCATCACCGTGGACTTGTCCATAGGCTTCTTGGCTGGGAAAAGGATAGTCGTCTATCCCGGCTTCGTCCTGGGAATCCACTTCCCTTCCTGCTAACGGGTCATCAACTTCCGCAGCGTGACTATGTTCATTGAGAAACTCAACCTCATTCCGCGAAGCTTCCAAAGCTTTCAGAGCAGTATCTAATGTGAATGCCATTTCCTGTTCATTGACCACCTTGATCGGAATCGGCGGCAGTGGGTGATCAAAAGACCTGTTCTCCTGTAGGGAAGAGGAAGATATGCCGTGAGACATTTTTTTTAAGACTACCTTGGTCGGAACCAACGCAGTGAGGGTTTGACCCGAAGGTCAGGTGGACTTGCGTCCCGTACGTCCTCTTTTGAAGAGGATGATACGACGGAGACTGGTTTAGGCCAGTGCCAGGGAGATATGTTGACGTGGTATGATGGGTGCAGATATGTAAGTAGGTTGAGGAAGAAAGAAAGAAGCAGCCGTTGATGTTTGGATATGTGGGCGCCGCTAAGGAAACGCGCTAGTGGACATTCACGTTTATCAAAGGCGATTTCACTCAGAGAGGGATAGGAGACAGCGTGTACAGTACGTTTAAGCAAGATGCCCTACACTGTTGGCGAGATGTGGTCTTGGAAGATTTACAGAGCTCGGATCAAGGCACTCAGAAATAAATATCTTCACAATGCACAAGACGGGGTCGAAAGAGAATATAAAAATCAGTCTTTCAGATGCGTGGCTGCAGACTGTCTAGCTATGTCAGCTTCGTCATATCATTTCCAGCAGTCACCTACTTTATCGTAACATCTTCAGAGACACAGGTAGTCTCCTATACACAACTTGCCTTGATAAAACCCTTATCTTGAAAGCTTCTCTTACAACGGCTGCCATTGGCACGTCGTTCTTCTTCGACAATGAATAGTGTGTCGCACCGGCTTTACGTGCATTCACCAAGCCCCCGATCGTATGCGGATATTCTAAAAGAATTGCAATCCTGTCCAAGTCCATAACCCTTCAGCAATGTTGAAAGCCGAGCCATGCCTGCAGAACGGTACGGTGGAATAATCCCACATCCCACACGAATCTCCTTGAGCTGAGCTTTCGAGCCAGTTTGCGAATGTAAGAATCATGGAGGGCGATAGATTTCTTGTTCCTGTAGAAAATGATGCCGCAAGAGTGATGGCCACCGGCGGAATAGTGCCAACTTGCCGGGGCGAAACGGAATCCTGAACACAATTCTGTCTATGTGGGCTGGTCGTCAAGTGCATATTACATACTGGGCAGCAAGTGTGGACGTCGATGCGATTCAAGGAAACGTCGAAGCAGTACCCGCGACAACAACAAAGGTACGAAAGCATATAGAGCCAGAAACTCCAGTTGGAAGAATCGAATATTATTAATGCAAGAGACACAAGGTCTCAAAGGGGTATCTAAGTCCAGCGCCTGTGATCAAACGGATAATATTGAAGGTAACCAACAAAGAAAGAACGAATTGGAAGAATGATTGGATCAGAAAGCACACCCCACCTCCACCACCGCTGGATGCTTCTCCATATCTAAACTCACTCCTCTCACGGGTACGCTGAAGTGACAAGAAGACAACGAGCTCTTCTTCCTATGCGGCGAGGAACGTGGTGTTGTCCACGGACTCGCCAGCTCTGCACCGTTAGAGCTCGTATAGACACTTGAAGAAGTAGAAGCTCGGTCGGTAGACGGCCGTAAGTCAAAGGTATCGTTGTTAGAGGCCTTGGACTCAACAAGGTTGGGCGAAGACGGTGAGGCAGCACGCAGGAGCCATTGCGAGATGCGAGCGCGGACGGATGGCGGTTCAACAGGGGTGTAGAGAGACAAATCGGTAGTTGAAGCTTGCGAATGCAAAGGTAGAGGACTGGGCGCTTGGATCGGTAATGTCAAGGATGGAGAGCTTCCGGCAGTCGGTAGCGGTGGAAGGGGTACCGTGGGGGGAGGTGACGGTGTGGAAGGATGAGATAGATTGTATTGGATAAAAACCTTGTCATGGTTCACACCACTGGCATCGACGGGACTACCGTGACTCGATATCGGTGATAATTGCTTTTCCTCCATGATAGTATCACACTCCGGTAAGCGCCTCTCAATTTGCTGTCTTTCCTCTAGATGCGTGCGCAGCCGCAGACTCTGCTCACTAGCTCTTCGGTAAAGTGTGTAGACAGGCTCTGGACCAGACTTGGATCGTAACAGTGGTGGCGACTGTGGGAGTCGAGCGTCAAGAGCATCGAGAAACACTTGCGTGCTTTGGGTTGTGGCAATGCTTGGCCCGCGAGGTCTTGTACCGTGGGTTTCATCGGAGGTGTGGCGACTATCAACGCTGAAACGAGACCAATCCATAGAGACACTCCTCGATGCTACCGGCTTTCTGGGAATCGAGAAAGAAGTCGACGGCCGTGATAGTATAGACTCGGACCTCGACTTGACCAATGCCTTTGGAGGGTGCGCTAGACCTGACACTTCCAGCTCCTCAAAGACTGGCAGTGGCTCCAATCCGTTACCAGGTAAGTATATGCTTAGCTGTAGTGGTCGGAAGCCTCCATTGCGTCCACCCGGAAGCTCGACTTTCTTAAAATCATACGGTGTACCAATTGTCGGCCGACGACTCACGCTTCGTCGTGTTGTAAAGCTTGCTCTGCTCGACGCCCTGGAAGCAATTTGTCGGCCCTCTACAATCCACTGTGGTGTACGATGTGAACTTCGGGAGGCGGGACGTATATTTTCAAAGTCGAATGTAGGTGGAGCTGATCGAGGTTGGTCGTAACATATCTCTCTATACTTGTCAAGAGCTTCGTCTGTCAGTAAAGCCATAAGCCACCGAGAGAAGGTACGTACCTGGAAGTTCCTGCTCAGGCTGTTCCGGCAGCCTAGGAAAACAGCAAGACATTGATGTAGCCAGCCATCTGGAATGCATCCCCTCCACGCTGTTGCTCAGCCAATCCATTAAAAAACTCTCATCGTCTCCACCATACACCGTAAACTACACACGTCAGCAGAGGGGGTACAAGCTATCATATAAGACAAAAGGAGATTTGAAACAGCACACCATTGCCGATGCGGACCCGTGAATGATACTCCGTAAAGAGAATAGACTTCATAGCCAATGCAATGACAAGCTATGAAGATGAGGTGTCACGCCGGACGAAACATGGGTGCCAACGAATTAGATGGTGTTGGCTCGCCAGGGATTAGAACAATGTAATTGCGACGAACTCGTTGGGTCAAGATAGTTCGTGGCCGCTTTGGCCATTCATGAGCATTACCAAAGAACAATGTGAAGGCTTGTTAGTATCATCCAGGCAGCTGATGAGGCTCGAACGCATGATTCGTCTCGCCGTCACTTCGCTTGAGACTCCGAGCGCTTATTGATGGTTGGTGCCAAAGGGGCCGACCAGTAAGATGTCAATGCAGGCTTGCAGACTTTTAGATCATGCAGCCTTCGGAAAGCTTGAGCTAAATTCTCCTATCCAACGACTCCATCGCCGTTGTGATTGCTGGAGTCGTTCATCATACTGTACTCCGTACTGTGCAGAATGAAACAACGCAGAGCGGAGAGAGCTTGGTCGAGGGACGGAAAATCATGGGGCCAGCTCCGGCCAACTTAACCGAGCCCTAAGCACTAGATAACATGTCATGCAGTTATTCTCGGCTCATGCAAGTTTGACATCAGTTAGCTATGATCGACCTCTCAAGCGCCCTGGAAGAACCAAACAAGATTTTCTTTCCCTTTGACGTTTACCGCTTGGGATATTCTAAATGGAACAGAAGCTCCTTTGCTATGCAAGGAATTTGGTTATATTTAGGAAATCGCTTCCTGTTCACCTTCCATGCGTGTCTTAATCTACCAACAACTCCTTTGCTATGCACTAAACAATAATCATGCAAGTAGATACTTCATCTTCGCGCCCTCTTCCCACCACCACCTCCACCATCTGTCTTTCGTTTCTTTCCCTCTTTCTTCCAATATTCATCTCGTTCCCGCTTCTCTCTTGAAGCCTTCTTATCTTCATTATCCGCTACCTTCTTCCGATACCCCTGTCTTCTCTGCTCTTGCGCTACCGCCCTCTTGGCCACCTTCTCATTCCTTACCGTCATAATCTTCTGCATCAGGTCCCTAGCTCTTTTCTCTTCGCCTCCCAACACTACAGCACGCTTCTGCAGATATGTCTCCTTCCTCTGTGGCCTCATCTGGGCAATTTGGGACTTGAATGGAAGTTCTGCAGCTAGTTGGCGCGGGACACGCAAAGGGTTGAAGTGTCTTGTGGGCCGATCAATCGGTCGATAGGCGGAATTCTTCTGCTGAGGAGTCGGTACGCCTACATCTCGTCGAACTTCACCAGTCAGCCGCATGCCCTTCCAGCCTTCGTCTTGGTTTCCCGCATCCGCCTCCAACAGATTTGTAACCGGATTGTAGAACTTGTGAGGTTTTACAGGGTACCAAGCTCGTAGAAAGACAATGTCGCTCATCAAAACTTTGTCTTCAAAGGTGGCTCTGTAGTGACCTTCTGGCTTGCTAAGTGCTTTCTTGATTTGCCCTCGAATGCCAGAAACAGTGCGGATGCTTGCACCTTCGAATTTGGCAATCTCCAGAGATGTACTGAACATGTCTCGAATAAATGCAGTGTTTCTGAATATTTTGTATGGATGGCCGGTAAGCTTTAGTTTCTTGACAATCTCAGTACTCTCATCCACGTTCAGTACGACCCCTGTAGCTGCAACTCGGAAGCCTGGGTTCTTATTTGAAAATGACTGAACACAGCAGAAGCCAGTGTTAGGCGCTATCAAAGGCCCATAGAACGTACCAAAGCAATGCATGTGTTCTGGCGTGTACTTTAGCATGCGGTTTCGCGTCCGCGAGTCTGAGATGCTGTAGATTGGTAAAGCCTGAAACCGTCGCCAGCCTAACGAGAAGATGAGCGGATCATTCGTTTTGAGAATCTTCTTGTGCCATCGATGCCTTTTGATACGAACTTGAACAAAGCCGAATCGGTCTTCAGTAGGTGTTAACCCACCAACGATGACAGGGAAGCGCGGATTGAAGGTTGCGGCGAATTCACAAGGTACGTTCTCTAGTACAATACGAGCATATGTGCCTGCTTTGTAGCCTTCTACTCTTACTCTAAACTGCTTGTCCAACGAGTCAAACTCAGCACGATTGATGCTGAGTTGTTTCTGTATCTGTGCCTTTTGAGCGTCATACCAGTCGTCCTCACCAAATTGCTCTTCTGCGTCTTTGGTACCTGCTCCTCTCTCGCCGCGTTTGTCGTTGGCAAACCCTTCTCGATCTTCTTCTTCAAAACGTAGCTTGAGCTCTTCTTTTTTCTTTGCGTTCTTCTCCCGCTCGGCTTCAAGTGAAAGTTGTGGGTCTTCTTGGGGTTCTGTAGCCGGAGTAGTAGCCTCAAGGTCTTCGAATTCACCGTCTCCTTGATCATCTTCATCGCCATCTTCGACATTGTCCGAGTTCTCGCCATCAGCCCTTCCTTCCTTGGAGAGACTTGCTGAGGCAAAGCGGCGGCGGAGCTCTGCAAGATTGTCTGGATTGCTCCACTTCTGTGCCAATGCAGCGTAATCATACCTTGGTATAGATCGATCTTCAAGGTCCTCTTCGTCTTCCTGTTTAGCCTTTTTGAAGAATGTTTCATCCTCGTCTTCCTCGTCATCTGCCGATGGATCCTTGCCTGCCGTGGTCTCATCACTTTCACCACGCCATTTGCGGACAACCTCAGCTGGCGACAGTGTCTCGTCATACAATAGCCTTGCAAAATCCGATGCTCGGTATTTATTGGAAGCACCATGCAGATTTCTAGCCTTTTCCCGCAGATTCGACTTCCATCGCAGAGCTGCGGCTTCCTCGTCCGAATCATCTTCCAATTCCGAGTCATCTGGCGCACTTTCAAGCTCTTGGTCTTCGACGCTTGATATAGAACCAATATCCGAGTCACTATCAGCAAAATCCACCTCTTTGATGGTATCCGCCCCATCTAGAGTTTCTTTGGTAGATTTGAACATACGGCCGAGCTTCTCATCTGGGATGTCATCTTCTAAAGCGCCACTGTCATCCTCATCGTCACCACTTGCAAATCCCTCATCTTCCTCTTCCTCGACTGGTATGATATCGTCGCCCTCTTCTCTCTCAACCACCCTTGCTTTCCGCCTCTCTGTCCTCCCCGCATCTTCCTCCTCTCTCTCGTTACCACCTTTCAATAAGTTCCCACCAGAGAAAAGCCGTACACCATCTTCTGCTTCGCCAAGTAGCCTCCGCTCACTTTGCAACCCTACTACCATTTGCTCTCCCAAACCTCGCTCTCCAAGATCTTGCCCATCTTTGTCGAAACTTGAAGTCTTGACATCGATGTACACAGCATCTTTGTCAACCAAGACACCACCAACGTCTGACATTGGCGCGAAAAGAACCTTTTGCTTTTCTCCTAATCTTCGTCTTCCTGATTTCCCAGAAGCTTTCGCGATTGCCTGGTCCATGAATGGTGTTGGACAGGGGTCGGGAAGACCTTCAATCATGGACACACTCAAATCCCCAACCCCAGGAACATGCACACGAGCACCTTCGACGGGAAAATTTGTTCCCCTCAGATAGCCATACAGCGCAATGGTCCGATCACATTTTGGATCCTCTTCGATTGTAGTGGGAGGAGTTACATCGAGAAAGCGATCGGCAAGACAGTAAGGATGCGAGTTTCTCCAAACCAATGGCCTCGGATTTTTCATCACCGATATGAACCTTGAGAGGTTGTGTATTTCTCGATCTGGATATCGCCCATTGATAATCCCAGATAGATAAAACAGCTTCGCTCCTTGGTACAGCTCACTCCAGAACCTATGTTTTAGCCTTTTCTTTGCGTCTTTTAATGTACTGGGTTTCCGGAAGAAATCGAGATGGGTCAGGATCCCAAACACATTCCCAGGCATTCCGCTAGCCGAGAGTATGTTTAGAAATTCCATAGTCTCCATTTCGAACCCAAAGTTGCCATCGATCATGAGTAGAACAATATCTGCAATTTTTGATACGTCTATCATGCTGGCGAGAGAGTCTGCAGGGCATTCTATGAATGTAAGTCGTCGCCGTTTGGAGGTTACAACCGTGAGAGGGCCGCTAGGTGATTGGAGGTTGTGCTTGGTATACCGTTTGATCAGAGACTTGATGAGTGTAGTTTTACCGACCTAGCGATTATATAAGATAGGGTAGCTGGTACTAGGAGTGGCCACAAACCCCAGGAGGTCCAACGACAGCAACGATGATTGGGGGCGCCTCCTCTGGTAAACGGTCCACCAGAGGCACATGCAATCGCTTCTCTTTGACCTAGATCGCTATTAGCAGAACCATAAGCAAGCGCGCAAGGCTGAATATACATCGTGTGAGCGTGCTGCTTGTTTTTGCAAACGCCCTGGATTTGCAAATGCGAAAGCTTTTGGATTTGATCCTATGAACGCTGTCAATGTATTTCTTGCGACAAGAAAGCCAGAGCAATTACCATCAGTATGTTTTTTCTTCTCCTTGGTCTTCCGATGAGGTCTATTGGCTTGGTCGTCCATGATTGAATCCCCCCACAAAATCCTCTAGCAATCAGAATCGCGAAACTTTTCCCGAGTAAGCTGGAGCGGAATAAACATTCACCGAAGATACCCAAGGTGCGTCATGGTGCGATCCCTGCATGTCGTGCAATGGTGGGGGTTGGCGTAAAGCATTGGCGATAGCAAGACTCTCTTCTTGTCATCATTTGTTCCAGGTCTTTCATTATCAAATACCAACACGAATCGTATACGCCCTCTACAGTTCCTCAGATCAGCATCGTTGATCCACGCGAATCCCAAAATGTTATACAATGTAATGTAAGTCTTTCCTTCCAAAGCCTTGTATTAAGTATGTTTAGATTACACTGAAGGAGGGTGCTTCCCCAGAGGAACTTTCAAAGTATGCTCCTTGGTCCTACTAGCGAGATTCTATCTGAAGTTTGCCCACAGGGCCAAGGACACTGCAAGGTCTCAAGGCGGAACCATAAAGCATGAGTTTACCTTGATCAAGGGTTTCACGTACGCTCGAACATTCCCTGCCCTCTTGGATGTGGACCTAACTGATCCTCTCTAGGGTCGAGTTCCCAAATGATGCTGTTCACACACTCGAATCGAACCAGCACCTTCATGTCGAGCAGGACGGCGAGGTCAAGACCCAATAGATCTATAGTGACCGGAAATGTGGTGGCATAGGGGACTTTGTTTTTCATCACACCAACAAGGATGAGCGAGGATGGGAAGGCGTTTCCAAAATTGCATTTGCATTGGGGTGGGGCGAGTTTTCCATGTGGATCGATAGCAGGACCGTCTTTATCATTACGAGGCTTAGCATAACGGCTGGGGGATGAATAACGAGCTTTTTTGTTGAGTAGATGCGCTTTAACTTCAATTTGATCTGTGGATTCTTTCACGACTTCGAACTGTAAAGAGTCCCAAGATTCAGATTTTGGCCTGCGGGGACTACCTCGTTGACCCACAATCGTTGAACTTCTACACCACCATACTCAGTCAGATGGCTCAGAGACCTTTGATTCTAGAGTCGCGTCTCCTGCGTGCCTTGTGCCCTTTGAAACCACGATTGAACCATTCTTACTCAATCTCCACAAGTAGATTACCCCCAAGCCAGCCATGGCCCCATTATCCCGCGTCAGCCAATGTCAACGATGACCAAGTCGCTCGCCTTGCCGCCAAACCATTGCACCCTCTCACATTGGCAGATCTTGTCAGGTATTTCGATGCCTCCTTGTTGATAACACGTTTGCTGACTCTTCATCTCAGACACGGTCGTCCCCCTCTCTGTGCAGAGACTCTCTTCGACTCGGCCAATTTCACTCTCTCCCTTCTCCCGATACGACTCGCCCATCGTATACAAGCACTTCGAAACCTTCCGTTCATTGTCGTATCGAACCCCTACATAGCTCAAATATACAGCAACTACATTCATTCCTTATCTACACTACTACCATATCAAGAACGGCGCATTACCAACCTTGAAGATGAAATACGCTTCACAGAAGTCATGGCTGATCTGGTGCAGACTCATTCTAACACCATACCTATACTCGCACGAGGCTTCTTGGAATGTAGGAAATACATAAACCCAACGGACGTAACGCGCTTCCTAGATGAGCACCTCCGAGCTCGGATAGGAACCCGTCTGATTGCAGAGCAGCATATTGCCTTTCATCTATCCTCGCAGCCACACAATAACGGTGCGGAAACTGTTCAGGATAGCTCATCGACTCATATTGGAGTCATTGACACCGCCCTGCGACCTGCAGATATCATCAGACAATGCGAATCATACGTCTCCGAGATATGTGAGCTAAAATATGGCGTCAGGCCGACGGTGGTTATCAATGGACAACCAGATACGAGGCTAGCTCATGTGCCTACTCATCTAGAATACATCCTTACCGAGCTCTTGAAGAACGCCTTCCGTGCTACAATCGAAAGCGGAAAAGAACGCGAACCCATCGAGATTACCATTGCAGCATCGCCAGACATGTCAGTCGGCTCGCATGCTCTACCCTCCGAAGTGGATGTGGAGGAGGAGGCTTTGAAACATAGCGGAGCCAGCGCAAACGGTCGACCAGTCCAGTCAAACCCCTCAATACCCGGCGTGACAATTCGTATCCGAGACCGTGGTGGAGGTATCTCGCCGGAAGTTTTGCCAAACATCTGGGCTTACAGCTTCACCACTTTTGGCGACGACGACGTCCTCGACATCAATAATGGCAACACAGACGCCCTAAACGCCATCTCTGGGGCTGGGGGTGATTCTAGCAGTCTGGCTGGGTTAGGTTATGGACTGCCACTTGGTCGAGCATATGCGGAGCATTTCGGCGGCGGTATCGCTGTACAGAGTCTCTGGGGGTGGGGCACTGACGTCTACTTGAATTTGAAGGGCCTTGGAAAGATATAAACGGCTTGCAGCACCGCAACGCTCAAGCCTAATAGGACATACGTGAACCTTGATCTTATACTCTGAACAAGGTCATTCGTGGTTGGTGGACATCTGGAGTCTTATCCTGAACATTAGACCGGGCTGCCCAGAGCGTTACGAGCAAACCAACTGCCGTGCTCTTCCCATCAATGGAAAGAAGATATCGGCGACGGAAGACAGAAAGCACTCTGAAAATATGACGGAGAACTGCTTGAGAGCGTTCCTAGCCTCTTCATGGTGGGTCTTCTAGCACATGATATGTTCTCCGGCTATTGTGCATTGTCTCCATGAAGTAAGGTAGGTAGGGGTGGTAAGGGCTTAACCCTTAAGTTGGGGCTGGACCGCAAGCCCTGATCTGCAATTAGCGTGGACTTTCAGGCGTAGCTTCCACGTGACCAATCTAGGCCTCCTGTTGTGCTGGATTGTGACAGCGCTAGAGAAGGCCAGCGCATCACAAGTCTGATTGGTACATAGGAAACAGAGGAAGAGATTCAACAATTCTTCCATCAAACCACCACGGCATCGGAGAGTGGGGATTGCTTGGCAGATAGAATACGCCTCAATCGCATAAGAAGCACGGAATAACACAGTAGTCAATTAATTGCTTAGGTAGTCAAGTAAACAATGGCGGAGCAGTTCATCTCCCTTGGGCTCAAAGGTTAATTTCTCATCCCCCATAATCGATGTGATTGAAGCTCAATCGAGACATCAACATGGCCGAGTTTGCTGAACTTGCGCTTGAAGGTGCTGGGCCTATGGTTGAACACTACGAAAAACTCTACGAACCAGTCAAGGAGCGAGTAAAGAAAATCCCCCAGAAGATTCCCGGATTCAAAAGTCGTAGCGGGCGAGATGAGTACGAGGAAGAAGAAGTGGACGAGTATGACTACGGTTCGAAAGGGCGCGGCAACTCAGACCGCGCGCAGGAGCAAAAGGTAGCTGAGTACAACACCTACGAGCCTCCTCGACGCAGCAATACAGAACGGCGTCCCAAAGAGGACTACGAAACGTATGATCCGCCTCGACGTAGTAATACCGAACGTCCAAGGGAACACCGATCACGTCACAAGTCAAGGCACCGATCACGGCCCCGTGGGGACCGCTACGTTGAAGAGGAATACGTATACGAGAGGAAAGGGGGGCGGGCCAAATCGGTACGTCGAGATGGTGCGTACGGTGGTGGTGGTCGAGGGTTAGATCGCGACGATAGGAGGAAGAGCCGTAAGATTAGCATAATCCATGTATTTGAATGGTGTTGATGTAATTTAGGCCACCGAAGCCGCTACTACTCCGACTCCGAGTCCTCCGTCTCACCCCCACCACGAGATCGACGTCGCAAGTCTCTCGGAGAACAAGCACTTGCTGCTTTGGGTATTGGAGGTGCTGCGGCTGCTGTGGAGGGAGACCGTGAGAAACGACGAGACCGTAGTCGAAGGCGTGACCGAAGCAGGGATAGAGATTACGATCGGGGCGAAAGCTATGACCGTTACGACAGACGTAAGAACTACGATCGCTACGACCGTGACAGGAAATACGACAATCCCCGCCGCTCCGATACCCTTAGTGACAATTACACTCAACCTCGGCGAGCCCCAGCTGGCTATATTGGAAATGGGGATATTCGCAGCCAACAACGCGGAGGCTCTATCGATGGCACAGTCGCCCGCCAAAACCCTTATATTCCCGCCAATGCCCAGAACAACCAGTCTGTCGGCACCCGTTCAAACTATGATACTCCACGTGACAGCAGAAAAGACGACGGCTCTTCCTCCGACAGCTCCTCCATATGCTCCTCTTCCGAAGACGATCGTCGCACAAAGAAGATGAAAGGCAAAGAGCTCATCACCGGCGCACTCGCTGCCGTCGCTACCATCCATGCCGCCCACGGCGTTTATTCCAGCATGGAAGCCCGTGACAAGCGCCACAAAGAGGTCGAGCAGGGGACAATGTCTCCGGAGGAAGCCCGCAAAAAGAAGCACAAGGCAAGAGTACAGGATGCAGCTGCAATCGGGATTGCGGCACTAGGAATTAAGGGCGCGTATAGCGAGTGGCAAGAGGTGCAGGAGAGTCGAGGGAAGATGGCAGAGTTGAAGAAGGAGAGGGCGGAGAGGCATGAGAAGAGAATGAAGAGAGCGAATAAGCAGGGGAGTCAAAATGGGGGTGGAGGGAGAAATGGGAATAGAGATGGATACAGGACTTCGTGAGAGCGCTGTCCAACCAGGAATGTTTGCGCTCTCGAGACTGTGAATATCCTGGAGGACTAACCACGATTACGACGACACGGCATGTCAAGATTTCAACACCTTCCTTTTCGATACGTGAGCTCGAGCTTGCGAATTTACCTACGAGGTTTCCACTAAAATCCCAATATCACACATGCATCCGAGGCTCTGGAACCAGGGCATCAAACTGCTCATACACCCTAGACGATTCAATACTTGCCTAGAAGCCACTCGTTACACTGCATGGACGGACGGTCATTTGCATTCTAGACCGCGAAACCCGCATGGCTGGCTTGGCATCCTGTCTAGACCTTTGAGCAATCAAGGAGTTACGGATTAGCGGTTTTTCTTACTTGCGATTAGCTTTTATGAGGTGCATAGATTGGTAGGTAGCCTTTTATGATAGACATGAATTATGATAACATGATCAAGTGAGAAGGTAACAGCTGTGATGAGACGTGTGATTTAACGCTTTGGAAGAAAGTATATAGTGGAGAAGATTTTGATCGACTGTTCTTCTTCGTTTCTTCTCGTTATTGTGCCTACTACGAGTAACTTCAAACTCATCTTTTAATCTCAATCTCAAACTCTTTCTTCTCTTTCTTCTCTTCCTTCTCTTTCTCTTTCTTCTCCTTCATTCATTTCATTGAATCAAACCTCAACAATGCAAGAACGAATCCAATCAACTCACACGCAGTGATCAAGAAATCAACCATCGAGTTCATCAACTCGAATCCCAAACTCATACCTAAGTAGATGGAAAAAAGAAAAAGTAAGATAGCTAGGTATGACTACCGTAGTTCTGGTTTAGCCTAGCCTGAATGAAGCGAGCACTACAGTACCTCTACAGACTTCGAGAGACGATCGGGACAAGTCGATCCAGCAGTTTTCCCACATCAGTATATGTATCATACAGTAGATCACCGTGCAACGCCCCCTCTGCGGGCTCTGCACCGTTCTTCCGCAATGGCTAATGCCTCGAATAGCCCAACTATAGAGTGCCGCAATCTCTATGACATCAGCCGAGCTGGGCCGCACTGCAGGACGTGCGGGCTTTGAGACTGGAGGAGGCGGAGCGCGAGTTGGATGCGAGAGGACTTGGTTTGTTTGGACGCTCTGCTAAGAGAAGGGCCGCTGTGCGCTTTCGGTCGTCTGCTGGTAGTCGGCTGGGAGGACTGTGCTGTTCGGCGCGTAGGCTTGGGGAGCTGGATGTTGCTTGTAGATGATGGCATGGGTGGCTGATAGATCTGGGAGGTTTTTGTTTTCGTTTTCGGTTCACCGTTGGTTCTGACGATTGATGCTAGAGGGCGCCTGAGCGTCTTGTGGATCTTCTCAGCTCGCGGATCGTCGGTGCCAAAGCAGATTCTGAGCGGAGTTTCGGAGTCATCGACGTCTGGCTGGCGAGATGTCTGACAGAGCACATGGCTTGTGGGAAGTGGGATAGCTAGGACGTTCTTGGTAACCATGGTTCCCTTGGGAATTTGCTCTGTGGTTCTCAGGCTAGTTAGTCAGCTCTTCCATTATTGTGAGAATTTTCTGTGGTTGAAACACTTTCCTGTTGTGCCTCCGGAATCAGCACGTCCAATCAACCAGACTGTCTGTTTAATACCGTGTCTATACCGTGACTCCACATTCCAAACCCTTCAGAACCCTTGGTTGCCTTTCCTTCCGCCCCATACTCGGTGAAGACTGTTCTTTCCAGCAGATCTGACTTTGAGATTATACCAAACCTCTGTAACATAAGTAGAGCTATGTCTGCCTCTAGTGTGACGATCCCTGAGCGAACATCCTCGAAACATGCCGTGGAAGTCAAATCAACCCTTGAGGAGAAGGGTCTCCGCCTGAAAATAAGTAGATCCGATATGAAAAGGAAATTGTCATCTATCTCCTTCGAATCCTCTTCGGTAGCATACCGGTACCTAAAATTCACGAATCTGAGAACTGAAAGAGAATAGTATGCTCGGTAAACATGGCCAGATATTGAGCATGGAGAACGAAAATTGACAGACGCCAAGTATCAGAAGGCCCATCGCAGCTTCTACCAACGCATTGTTAGCGTTGAAGACGAACTTACTGGGCCTATCTGATACTCTTGCAGGTGGATGGCATGTCTAACACATATGCGATGTGGACGAGGAAGACATAGGAAGGCGTTTCTCAGGACTGCAGACTTGACACGTTGACTGTTGTATGATTTCATTTCGTTCCGTCAGTGCCATATTCTCTTATCTTCTATATCGTTGAGTCCGCTCATGACTATTCATGATCATGTCCTAGCTGTCAGAAATCGATGTGCCGGTGTAGTTGGAGACTGTGATATTAGAGTTTCGAGCCGCGGGTTGGCCAGATGGTACGGCATTATCTTTTTCAAGATATCCATGAGACCACTTGTAACCATCTCGCTGAGATATAAGCAGGAAATGAAGACGAACGCTAAAATCGAACGAGATGGCGAAGAGTCTTTTTGAGACGGTAGCTGATAAGCTCAATAGTTACTGAAAGTTATTAGTTCTGTCGGTCGGAGTGCTGCTTGAAGTGTTTGAGAGGCATACCAACGTTGAGGGAGGATCAAGATCTTTTCATCGTGATGAACGTCGTACGTCAAACGGTAAAAAGTCCCCGATATTCAATATCGGACTGAATTCAGATGATCAAAATGACTATGAGACCGCTCTGGAGCTGCGAATTACGCAGGGTGAACGTCTCATCGGGCCTTTTTCTGAATCAAGCCATCTTACGGCCAAGCTGTGGTGCGACTTCAGCCGTCCTGCAGTCAGGTATGTACTCCACAGCCCAGTCAAGCAGGACTTGCTCAGGCTGCAGAATTCTTGCGGGTCCTACAAGACATTAAGTCGGGCGGTCAAAGCTCAGGACTTGCTTATTTTTCTTTCCCAGCTACTCGGATGCATGAGGCATTTGGGGACAGTAGTGTGAGATCATCTCGCTCTATCAAGACAAAGGACATCGTTTATGAGGAGCATAGGTAGACTGATAGGTAGCATTTTATGATAGAAATGAATGATGGGATTATGACGGAGTGAGGGAGTGCTGTCTTGATGTGATGAGTAGTGAGGAGTGTGATTAATGCGTCGAGAGAAATTCAAAGATTGATATGTTTTGCGATGTTGAATTGATGAAGTGGGATTAGGGAAAGTTCTTCGCCGATGAGTCCGCTGTCATCTCTCACATCTTTCTCATCCTCCTCGCCTTCTCCTTCATCGCGCGCATCACAAGCGACCTAAATACATCTCTTATGTCGAACTCTTCTTATTCTTGTAGCTCATGTACCAGGTCAACAAAAAGCTTCCCCTTCCGCTATCCAACTGTCAAATTGTGCAAATGTAGAAGTAAGTTATCGTTGGGGTCCTGTCGACGACACAACCACCAGTTAACGGCAATTCTTTTAAGCCTAGACGATATATTATTAAAACTAAAATCAATAGTAATAGCCGATAGGACTACCGCATGATCATGCCTCAGTGCTTGGTAAAGTTTAGGCGATTCGAGGACGGCGAACGAGACGAACAGAAGAACGTCTCTTGCCTCTACTCATCCGAGCAACGATTTGTACATCCACCTCTTGATCGGATTGCAATTCGGCATTGTGTTACACGAGGGCTGAGCCATACGGACTACCTTCTGTTTCCACGAAAACAAGTCTTGAGTGCGTTCGTTTATGCGCCTTGGAATGTTAACGACCAGGTCGAGACTTGGAACCAAATCAGGCTCGGCAAAACAAGGCAGTGAAGATCAAATGTGAGAATGTCTACGAAAGGCAGAGGCCTACCTGCTGATTCGGCTGCGATCCCTGCATGAACTAGATATCAGTGAGAGGGCAGACATCTGCAAGGCACCGCAACCTTGGGTTTGGCCTCTCCAATTCAGGCCATCTTTCGCTCCGCTTCCACGTTTATAGGGTTAACCGGCTCGCCACCCAATCTTTCAGCCGCTCCGTGTAACCCGAGTCAGCCGCTTCGGGTAAGCCGAGTCCAGGATATCAAGATAATACGACCCAACAATGATCTACGAAGCTCAAGGCAACATCTCATGCTTCTCTGCCTTCCACAGGTCGCTATCAAAAGTAATTCATACGATTGATAACACATGGCTCAAGAACCGGAAATCTTCGTGTGATATTCCATCTTTGCAATTTAAATTCAGTCTTTCCCATTCGCAGTCAAAGCCGACTTCCCTTGACTGCTCACTTTTTATGCTCATCATAATGAACTCGTGCCTACCAACAATGACCACACTGGCCATAGTTTTACAAGTACTTTTCTCATCAATTCCTGGTTGGTATTCCGTACGAGCAGCGTTTGTGTCTGACCTATTACTTACCAGTGGCATACAAAGGAACACTCGCGTTGCCGTCGCCGGGTTCCCACAATCGTCTTATGAGAAAAGGCTTCGATACTTTCAATGCGATTAACACAACCGTAGTCTCTGGACTCACGAATATCACTCTCACCATTCAGAATATAGCTTCACCCTCGGATTTGGTTTCGCATTCTCAGTCGTTTGCTACCGATTCTTTTTGGCAAACGACAGCAGTCAACATAACTGAGAGTCTCGTATTCACATTCATCGAAGCCGCACATTCAACTGTGCCCAATTTAACGGGACCAACTCAGACCACCCAAAACTCTATTTCCCCAGGGCCTACGATGCATACATCGGTGGCGAATCTCAACAGATCAAACCAAACAACTCAGAATGCTATTTTCGACCAAACAGCGCATTCTTCAGTGATCGATTTGATTGCATCGAAACGAACGACATCGGCTTCAAATTCTTCGCCTACAGACTTGCTACCTCCTATCGGAGCACCCAAAACTTCGTTGGCTGACGTTACAATTTCATCGTTGAGTTTGACGACATCGTTGACGTTCAATACGGTTTCGTCAAAAGCAGACATCGCATCTTTGTCGCAAGTTTCGATTTCAACCAACTCAATTTCAGGCGATTCGCTCATTAGCTCATCTGCTCGCAATCTAGGGCCTTTCATAGTTGCAACGTTCGTGACAGAAACACAGGGCTCGAATACCCAAGTTGTTCAAATATTCTCTGCAGTAACGTCGTCTTCAATTCATCGCGAAACCTTTCGAGAATCAAGCAATCACACCTTCGACCACTTCAGTCCAATCTTCAGCAGTATCAGCTTTATCAACGCGAAGTACAGGTCTTCCCATTATTCCAGGGCAAACCAGTCACCCAGCGCCATCCATATTAGTCCTCGGTTCAGGCACTCTTACGCGTAACGGCCCTCCTATCACTACAAGTGGCACTCCCGCCTTCTTCGCCTCCAACGGTCTTGTTCTCGGTTCTAGCACAATCGACTTACCAACCCCTTTCCTAAGCCAACCATCAGCCCTCACAACCCTCGGGCAAAATTTCGTTCCCAACCCCACCGGCTTCTCCATCGCATCCACAACTCTCTTTCCTAATGGTAATGCCGTGACCATCTCTGGTACTCCCATATCCCTCAATCCCTCCACCCTTATCATCGGCACCAGCACGATTCCGTTCGCTTTCGCTTCCCAAACCGTCCCATCACCCGCTCTCACTTCCATCTTCACAAAAGCGGACCAGATTTTCACAGCTGCCGCTTCTGGGTTCGCTATTGGTGGCATGACGCTCACGCCTGGCGGCAGCGCGATCGTGCTTTCTGGGACGCCTGTGAGTCTTGGAACTGCAGCAGATCTGGTGATTGGAACTAGCACCATAACGCTGCCAATGCGGTTGCTGTATGAGAATCACAAAATGATTACGTCTGGTGATACTACATACACTACCCCAACAACTGGCTCGGAGTCCGTAGGCAGTGGGATCTTAGTGACGGGAGTAGTGGCTTCAAGTAACAAGCCAAATGCGTTACTACCAGGGCCCAAGGGCATTGAAGGCACCGGCTCTGGCGTCGGACCGACGGGGTCAACAGAGGGAAATACTGCCACTCCCATGTCTACTCCAGCTTCGACGCCTGCAGAAGTGGCGGGCGCAAGCAGTGCTGCTTCTTCCTCGGCCGAGGCCAAGAGCGAGATGGGCAGGATGAAACCCTCACGGCTCCTATCCTTGGTTGGTACTATTCTTGGCAGTCTTCTTATTGGATTCTGAAGTGGCTTTTCGTGTTAAGCAGAGACCCACATGGAAGAAAAGAGCATGGAAAGCGGTGTTTGCGTTTAGATGCGTCGGGGAATGGCGGCTCTGGGTGCTCAAGAAAGGGACATTTTAAGAAAATGGACTCTGGGGAGACTCGGTTCAGTGGGATGGAATGACGTCGTCGTTCATTCTTATTCAAAAACCAAGGCAGAATCCGGGTCTCAAAATGTCGCAACGTCCAAAACCGGGGCGTGCGCAGGAGCACAGCCTGGTGTAGGGGATCAGCGGGTTGGACGCCTTGTCAAGACCGTACCATTTCATGGAGGCAAGATGTTGTGCAACCCGGAAATACGGATTCGGCAAACGTCAGGCTCTCCAATCAAGCCTGTCGAATTTTCCAGCCACACATTTTAAGCTCTTGTGTAATGTTACCTGCGCGCTCATGGGCAGTGTTGTTCTCCTGTGTCACTTTGTCTGCGTCAGTCTAGACAATTGGCTCGACTGTCAAGCATGCTGATATGTGCGCCTGCAAGGAAAATTATCTTTGTCTTCCGCAACATCTAATTTTCTGGACCACGGAGCCACAAATCCATAGAGGCTATGCTGGGCTCGTGCTCATTTGCCTTGTCGGCATTACCGTTGCTAGTAGTTTACCTCAGGCTGCCTGGATTAGATTGCAATCTCAATGTCTTTGCTTCGTCCACAGAACGGCTGTCTACTCTATCTATATAAGTTTCATCAGAAGCGCGAACAGATCATATTCGATTCAAGCACTTACGTTTGTTCACGCAATGGCGAACACACTCAGCAACCTTGTTAGAGTCCTCATTACAATCTTGATAAACTTCTCGCAGCCGACCTGTGGTCAGTCGCAGTTCCTATCTCTTCAGTCCAGAACATATTCCATGTTGCGGGCTTACGTGCTGATTCTCAAACCTTTGGTAGCCGTACCAGCACAGCTAGCATGGACCGAAAGCCATTATGCTGTTCCTTCAACGTCGATTCAAAGTAGAGATGACGTTCCAGGGATCGCCAGCGAAATATCAAGTATTTTCCTCCACTCCACCATGGAGACTGCCATACCCTCCCTAGATAAGTTCATCACAGATAGCGTTATGAGGCGAGGATTTAAAAGTATACCACTCGCAAAGGATACGACATTGCAGAATCCGTCTTCACTCAACATGACTCTCTCCACTGAATCATCAAATCCCATGCCCTCGTGCGGTAACTCTTTCTTGTCGGCCTCCACTACGTTCACCGAAGATCACTCACTCGACCTCGAAGTATCTCCCACACCAGTAGGTTGTGTTGATCGATGGGGAAATGGACTGCATCCAAACTACCCACATTATCACACCACAGTGTCGGGTTTGATAGAACCTGCTAGCTCAACTCACGCCTCAAAATTCATACCTGCTACCCCTGTAACCAGTATCACGGCTCCAGTAACAGCAGCTTCAGGTGCTGGACCTACGGAAACGCTCAGGCAGGAGACTTCAACTGGAGCAGCTTCGAACGGAGATCCACCGGCAAATAGCGTGCCAACTCAGAGCTTTTCGAACAAGAGCCCCACTTCGGCACTTTTAGAATCCAGCAAAGCAACCCATGACTCAACAGCAGGTGCAAGTGACTCTAGCCAATCCTTTTCCGGTAGTGTTCTGCTACCATTTTCCATGCCTGCTGCTGTCAAGACAACCTCCGGCGGTTCAGCACCTGCAGAGCCGGTGTCTCAACCCATCGCTAATGCTGCCGCCACCCTACCGACGACAGTTGCGATCGTGGTAGATCCTACTCTAGCGTCCGCGGGACAAGGTTCGACTGCAACTTCAATACTGCGGCCATTACCCAAGGCTTCGAATTCAGGCATAGGGGCATTAATCATGAATGCTTTCGAGTCTCAGCCGCCAGAGGTTGGATCTTCGGGAGTGGTAGTGCCATCCTTGGTAATGCCAGCTTCAACAATAGCACATCAAGCTGGAGTGGACGCGGCAGTTGTCTCTAATACAATGCCTGTATTTAATCTGGCTGATAGCAGTGCAGTGCCTCTCCAGTCGCCGCCTCCAGACTTGAGTCCCGCAGTATTCACCGTCGCAAGGGAAACTTTCACCGCCAATCCAACAGGCTTCATCATCGCAGGGACAATCGTGACACCCGGTGGCCCGCCTGCTGTTATTTCTGGCACTCCTGTCAGTCTTGGGCCTTCCGGCGTCTTTATTGGGGGCAGCACCATGCCTCTCCGAGCACCTTCTTTGAACCAGATCCCTTCAGTATTTACAGCTGCTGGTCAAGCTTTCACGGCCAACCCAACTGGCTTTAGTTTAGCAGGCACAGTCGTATTACTTGATGGTTCAGCTGTTACTATACCGGGTACATCTGTGAGTCTCGGATCTTCCAATCTCGTCATAGGAGGTAGCACATTCGCGATAAAAACGCCATATACAGGCCGAGTACCATCAGTTTTCACCGTAGCAGATCAGCTGTTTACTGCCAATTCAACTGGATTTGCCATAGCCAGCGTAACTGTGTCACCCGGGGGTCCCGCTGTTACTATATCGGGTACACCAATCAGTCTGAGCCCCTCGGGTCTTGTAGTCGGAACTAGCACGGTTGCGTTGATCACAACACCTCCAATCCAAGCTGAAGGATCTGTCTTCACGGAAGCAGGCCGGGTTTTTACTGCAAATTTCACAGGCTTTTCGATTGGTGGGAAATCAGTCTCACCCGGTGGATCGGCAGTGATCGTTGATGGCACACCAATCAGTTTAGGACTCTCAGGCCTCGTCATCGGTACCAGCTCAATTCCATTACCCAGGCCATCTCTCGACGTGCCCAATAAATCAGCCTTCACAATAGCCGGCCAGACTTTTACCCCTAATCCGACTGGTTTCTCCATAGCGGGCACCACCCTCTTGCCCGGCTCAGAAATTACCATGTCAGGCACAATAGTCAGCCTCGGAACTTCGGATATTGTAGTCGGCAACAGTACTATTCCTTTACCCAATTCAACCTCAAGCGCCCAGCCTCCCAACCCCGCCATAACGAGTACCGCTGAGCTCTCCCCCAATTCCGCACAAATATCAGAGACAAGTGTACCAGGAAGTACTGATGCCAAGACATCACCGCCGCGTCCTATGAAAGGAGCAGCGCCAGGGAGACGTTCATGTTCCGGGTATCTTGGGTCGTTGTTCTGGGTGATGGTTGTGTTTGAAGTCCTAGAATGAATTGCGTGAGTCAAGGTAATGAGATGAGTGTATGTGTTGATGGAATTGTGGCTGAGGAACCTTAGTACTGCGAACGTTGAGATTAATTTCGAACCCACAATATGAAGAGCTGCAGCTGTACCAAATCATGTGCCCATCTTCAATACCGGCTTATGGTTCAGGTCGAGCAGCCCCGCTTGATGCATACGTGTAAATAATATCGTTTTGCGCCACTCGCACACGCCTTTTCTCAGTCGCTTGGATAGAGAGCATCTCAAGGCGACTTCTGGGCTTCTATAGGCTATGATTGTTGCTACAGTAGGCAGCGATAGGTAGATCGGAATGAATAGATTTGTACGACGATACTTGAAGTCGACCTCGATAGGCTCATCCATCCCATAGATTCAAGTTGAAAGTCGATGATAAGTTCCTTGCCTACAACAATCACGCGCATTGCCTTCTCCAAAAGCGAATCCGCATAGCTCTCGAATAAGAAAAAGGGTTGGATCCAAGTCGGAGTTGTGCGTCTGGTTTCCAACCGTCGAGATGTGCTTCGAAAGTCTCGTTTGCTCGATTCCTGCCGGCGGGAACGCTACTAATCTCGTGTTGAGGCGCTCAAGCGCTGGGCGACGCAGTGGGGTGGTGAGTTGATCGTTGGTGAGTTTGAAGAAATAATAGATAGGTATTCAAGGCCTGTAGCATTCGAGCTTTACCATTCTTCTCAGAAGGCTTGATAGTCTTGTTGGGTTGATCGAGACGAGCGAGACTTCTATTGTTTCTCCGTTGTTCTGTTGGAGCGCATCTCTAATTTCAAGGGTAGGTGGGGTACGACTGTCGATGATTTTTAGAACACTGATGTTTTCACTTTTATGGTTGAGAGGGTCCTCTAATGGTTCACGGTTGCCGTTGTGTATCTCCTGAAGCCCCCCGAATCGACGAGGCGTACTCGGTATATTGGTAGTAGAAGTAGACCTGAATTATCACGCTTTCTTTCAAAGTCCCTTCACCTCATGATTCATGTCGTAAGTCTGTCTTGTAGCCCTGGTCCGGGATAGATTTGCTTGCGTAGCTCTTGCGGAAGCTCACTGTTGCTTCAAGGACTTTCTTGTTAAAGGGTACATTAGATGTCCGGCGTCATTTTTCGTCGACCTCAATCTGGCCGTATCGCCTAGTAAGTCCTATTGCCATGATGGTGACTGTGGGGGTTTCACAGTGGGTATGTGGACACGTGAAGTCTCAAGTCCTTGATGCAAAGGTCATCAAGTTCCTTGGCATCCAGGCTTGACCGTCAAATAGAATGAGCTCGGCTGTTGAAGGCACTAGAGTGGATTTATTGTGGTCTTGTGGGAATTGCTGCAAACAGAGAACCAAGCTCGCTTGAGTACATAGTGACCTGGGAGAGGGAGCGGACTTGAGGTAGAGTACTCCTCAAGGACCTTATAACTTTCAAGCTTGCAACATGCAGCGGTCATTCATGCGTTTCTTTCTTTGCTGTTGAATGCAGCCTGAGCATATCAGTTCTCGTGGAACGCTGTAATGTGTCCAGACCCTTGATAACGCCGATGAAAGCGTTGATACCTTGCTTTCAAGTAGGCTCTCGATCAAAATGATACAACATCTCTGCCTAACATCCTACTCCGATCAACGACCTACAGTAGGTTGTCTAAGTTGGCTTTTAGCATAAACCCATCAGTAGACCCAAAAAGTAAAACTCAATTAAACTAGACCAATATGCCTCATAGGTTCATTTGTAGCTTCAACAGCTTCACCGTCCATGATTCCTTCAACGTAGCATTGACCGATCACCCGAAACGCATCTTCGTATGGTCTCACTAGAATAGGAACCGTAGAGCCGTAAAGGACGCTCATAAGGTCGCTCGTAACCGCGCTTCCATGTACCCAGCCCGTCCGGCCGCTTTCGGTCATGCAAAATCTACGCCCTGTTGCCATCTGAAGGAAGCGTCGTTCGATTGTAATTATTTGGCGGATGCCTCCCTTGGGCATAATTGCTCGGTTTTTCCAATCCGAGTTCATACGCTGGATGACGCGGAAATATTCGAGAATATCCTCTTCGTCCTCTGAAAAAACTCGGGACTTGTCTCTGTATCTTCCGCAGATAAGTGTTCGCCATAGTGCTTGTGAACGTACTTCTTCGGGATGGGGCTATTGGCACGATTGGGTGATTTGAACGATTTCTTCGTATAATTTGCACTGTTAAAGGACAAGTTCTCTGACAGGGTCGTCCTTGCCCTCCAGCTTCTGATAGTATCCTAGTACACAAGAATTCGCTACGATTGCGACTTTCTCGACTAGTAGTCCATTGACTGACAGTTCGCCACCTTCGAAGCAAGCATCGGCTGTCGGATTACCAGATGCGCAGAAAGGGGATTCTACCGTATCGATACCCAAGGTGATATGCTACGAGTCTCCCCAGTTAACTGCCCAGGAAGGCTTACTGGGGCCAGCACCAATAGTTTTGTTAAATCTCAACAAATCGAGATAGTCGGTAATGGTATAAGCGGCAAAATTACGATATAGCGTATCAACCGCAATGTTATAATCCAGGCGAAAAGGAAGAGACGCTGAATCAACGTTTAGGTTGTTTTACGTACCTTAGGTAGAAGTGTTCGAGGCACGATCTTTGTGATTGAGCTCCAATTGTACGGACATACAAAGAAGTTTGAAACCTTCATGTAAAGTAGGCCTGTACCGTTCCCGTGGCAAGAGTCAGGAGCGCTATAATGTAACTAGAGACCCCAAACGCTCCTTGAATATCGTGCTTGAGGATCGACCAACATATTCCAAAGACAAGGCTGCCGAGCACGAAAGTTGAGAGAGCGAGTAGCCAGACGCGCGTCATGGCCCAGCCTTCTACTAGATGGATGCCCCAGCCGACATTGGTTCCCATCTGTGGACAGACTGCTAGCCTGGCTTTGCGCTTCTTCGGGGTTCGGAGACATGTGACAGAAATCTCATTTGCGTCCTCTGGGTGATGAAAGAGATGAGCCATCAAGTTCTCTCCTACTGGTGGAATCAAATCACAAGCTTGGTACTGATATTCGTCCTTTCCGGTTTGTGGGGGCATGTCTGGCACCTTCCGAATGTCGACAAAGTCTTTAAAATGGAGCTCGAACTAATCAAGATTATCAGTTGTACGCTCATGGAATGATATAGTCCGGGAGACAAAGAGTAAAACACACCTGGACAAAACGAATACTTTTGATCGTCCGGAGAGACGGCAACCCTGGCCATTTGCCCCTCAGACTTGTGTAAGACCGTTTCAATTGGCCGAACAACTCTTTGTCTGATGCGATCGAGCATACATTAATCTGCGATAGGCTGGTTGGGCGCTTCTTTGCCTGACTACAGACTAATAGCCACCGACCTTCTGGGTCGCATTGGATGGTGGTGGATACAGCTTGATTGTATCCCGGGCGTGGATCGTAGGCTTGTGGTGAACTAGAAGTGGAACCACTAGAGAATGTTCTTGTTGGGTGTTCGGATCTGCTGGCTGGATATATGAAATCCACGGCCTTCAGACTTGTTGTGTGCTCTCTTTGTATGTCGCTAGGTCTATGCCGAATGTTACCATTTAGAAACTCTTCAAAATCTTTAGCAGCACCAGGGCGAAGTTCTCGATAGTCGTCGTACATTTCGCGGCCGCAGCGCTATTGATGTCAGCCTGGTTACAAAAGCCATGGTGATCTTAATTATAAAGATTCACTGCAGACTCTTCTAAACCTACACAAGTCCACTTAACCCTTCTTTTCCCGAGTTCTACCGCTGGTGCTGAGAAGCCTACAGCTTGCAGTGTTCGAGATAAAGCACATCCTGCCTTCTCTACAAAGCCGAGGTTCTGGCGATGAGACATTTCTTCTGAAGATGTCGTGAGACGTGCCTCAGCTGCTATTAAACGACGACTGCTCTTTTCTTGAGGTTCCGCTAAAGGTGTCAATGTTGAACTTTTTTGACTGTTGGAAAAACGGACAAAATGTTGAAAGAACTCGGCAGAAGCAGTTTGTGCGATAGTGAAAGGATTGAGACCCATGTACAAGCAGTCGATAACAAGGACAAGAAATACGAAGTGTAATGAGACGCGTCGTGACAGGTAGAGCTCTTCATTTGGCTTCAGAGGATTTGAGAGTCTACGAAGGACCCTGCATAAGTGAACTGTAGCGTGCCTGCAAAGCTGAAGATAATGTTGGTTAACCGTGACTTCGAGAAATAAAAAGAGCTCTGTGAGCTTCAAGAGATACTTGCACAAGTCGCAGAATATTCTCCGTGACTTGATGAAATGCAGTTTCGGAGTTCGCGATACGGCAAGCTTCTAGCGGCCTGAGCCATTTAGGGCGTTTGTATAAATGGATCGTAATAAGCTCATCCAGTATAGTCCCACGGATAGCGGACAGCGGAAGCTCCTTGACAGGCGACAGCGACGACTCAACACCACCAGGAGCTCTCCAAAAGATAAGCCCAGAACGGCATTCCCAAAAACCAGGAAAAGGTTTCAGGAACAATCTGCTACCTTCAGTCGAATTCTGCAGGGGGTTCGAATTCCAATGAACCTCCAGGGGCAGCGCTATCCGAATATTGCCGTTTAGAAGCTTCTGGATTGATCGATATATATTACTCAAAAAGACATTAGATGGGTTTCCTTGAACATGTTAATTATTCCTTCTGAAAGTGTGTATCACGGACCTTACCGCAAGCGATGAGATTGACGTTTCGCAGTAAAAGTATGCTCAGCGGCAGCTTTGCGCCGATGTGGCTTAGAGATATTTTAGTATGTTGTCTTTGAAGTGCCTTTGATAGAGGCCCTTGATCCGAGGAAGATAGAGGCCCTCGATCCGAGGAAGGAAGCAGGTATCCTAGAGACCCTAAGGATTCGATAGCAGGCATTACTACCCAAGCATTCGTTAGAAGACAATATTGAAACACGATCCCTGGCGATGTAGAATGTCAGTCGAACGACGATATGATATCGAAGATTCAACCAACCGTTTATATGCTCGAACGCTAAATCAGGATTCAGACGGCCTCCTGAGGGTGGTTTCCCCAGTTTTTGGATATTTTTGCTAGTATTACATTGAATCTTGAATGTGGTGCTGTCTTGAATGTCACGATCCTGACTTAGTGCACGTTTCAAACCTGACCGTATACCGCCTGTTCCACCCTTCAGCAGTTGCCGCGATGGAGCCAAGTAGCTTAGGGGAGTTACTCCGCCATGCGATGATGAGAGATAGTCTATGCGATTAGTCGTTGCAGCCTGAAGATTTGATAGTACGTATCCCCGTACTTTGATATGATCTAAATGGGACTTGTTGAGTAAGACCTTCTCCTTCGAACTTATTGCTGGGTTTTTTGACGTGTGCTGCAAGATTTGGTAGGTGTATTCAACGGCACGATCCAAGATATCCAGGAAGTCATGTAGGACGTCTATCTCAAAACACTTGATAGATTTCAGCAAGGTCAGCCAGGGTCGCGGGGTACTCTCAGTCATCCAGGTTAAACTCTCAACCACTGGCCTAAAGGATGGCATTGCGTCGGCGATATATACCAAGGTATTTATAACCGTCACTGACACGTTACTGATTGCGTCGAGTAGGTTATACTGTTTCAAAAGTAATCGAAGTGGGGAGCGCTCTGTATTTTCCACTCTTAGCCAAGCAACAAGAGGCCCGAAACTGTCTTACCAAGTGTAACAGGACCAGAGACATCGGACCGTGGCTGGCGGTTTTCGGCTCCAGTCAGTTGACTGAATTGAATATGCTTCGCCTTCCGTCCGTCTATCAAATCCATACTTTGTTGCCAAAGCGCTAACCATGCCCGAATGGCCATTTTAGACTTGGCGGCAAAGTCCTCGAAGTGCGCGAGGATTTGTATATGTGATGGGTGGCCCTCCGAAACAGCACGTCGTGTCTCGTGTGACTTGTTGATTGTGTAGTTGCTGAAGCGTTTTTTATCATTGAGCAGATAGCTATTAATCTGCCACAGTGAATCAGTACTATTAATGCAATTGTTATCGGTGAGTCCGCTCTGTGGGTAATCGAAGCGCTGTTGAGAGGTTGAGTATGAGTCTGGATCGAGACTGTCATCTCCGTCTTTGTTTCGCCACGGCCCATCTAGACTGGCTGGATGCAATGGCGATAACTGATTATGCGGAAGGCCACCGGAAGAGCCCTTGTGCATGTTATAGGATGACCCATATACCTCGACACCTTCCGTTAGTTTAGGGTGATCAATGTCGATGGATTCCCGACAAAAATCACCAATAGTCAAGGCCTGACACCCCGGTAAGATCATGAGTCCGTCTAGCAAGACATCATCATTTCGTCTAGGCAACCGTTTACGGGACGAGAGGTAATTTATCTCCAACTCCAGACGCTGAATTCGTTGACGCGACTCACGCATACTCGTTATATTCTCTCCGCTTACACCTCGCAAATGATCGAGTCTTCTGAACTCGATAGCTTGTTCACGTCGCTTGCTGTCAATGCTTTCAGCTTGTTCGCGAACCATACACTCCGTATCGATCTCGACGGTCTCAACAACGTGGGATCGACGGATGCTTGTAAGCTGATCAGCTTGAGAGTAGCATTCGTCGTCCCGTATTGTATCACCACATAGCACGACTTCCGGAATACTGCGGGGCATTGTGATCCCTTGATGCTCAGGATTAGTATTGAATAACTGCAAAGAGCCTTCGACGACTTAAATGAGAGCTTAACAAACAAGACAAAGCACAAAACTGTGTTGAACTCAGGTTCCCCTAGAGTAAGTGAGTATGTTGAAGCATGAAGAATCGAAAAGTAAAAAGCATAATGTTGGAAATCAACTTTCAAATTCCGCAGCCTTCTCTGGCAAACGAGGCTGAGGCCGTTGACGCCGAGGCGCACTTGATCCACGCAGATCCGCCGCACAAGGCGAGGACCAATCCCAGAAACTGCATGATGCAGTCGGAAGCTGGTTGGACATGCCGTTCCACCTGCATTTACAGCCTTCTCGTAGGAAGGCTGAGGCGCAGTCGATGCACGATGACCGCCCTGCAGAAGAGCCAGGTTCGTTGTAGGGCAGATGTCAAATCTGATAATCTGATTCGACATGCGCTTTGGCTCGTTCCCAAAGCCTTCACCTCTCTCTCTCTCTCTCTCCATAAGAGGCGTCATGAAATAATAGTGTTATTAGCTATATCGCTGTAGAAACGAAAGCTTCTTTTTCTCTTCGTAGTATTAGAGGAGTGACTTTGTATCTGGGCCATACGCCGAAAATACAGGAGAATAGAACATTGGTCCGTTACCCACAAAAAGAATCGTGGCTAAGACCTGGTTCTGGAAAACAAGAAGCAGCCCGCAGCGCCGGGAAAGATATCAGAAGATTAGGGAAACCTGCTGCGAGCTGGTCCTCCTTGAAGACAAATATCCCATTAAGCGTAGTCGTATCTTCAAAACAGCGTCGTCCATCACCTATGCGTTTCGAAATCCGAATGAAGTCATCAAATAAGATCAAAGATCCCCTCCTCAGGCAGTTGGGTAGCCATCGCATCCTGCAAGAAATGATGATCAACGTCAATACTCGCGCCATTATTGACCTCCTCCGCAAACAGCGCGGTGCTGAGATTATTCGGGTCAAAAGCCAACACCCCGCGAGCAACTTCTTTGACCTGCTGCAGTACCGACCCCGCAACGGCCCATATCACACTGAGGGATTTCAAAGCTCCTGTGGCTAAAAGGACACGTTCCCTCATGACGGCGCTTTTGTCGCTATACATTGGGATCGAAGAGGCTGAGAGGTGGACGATGGCGCTCAGGGTGATGGCACAGGTGAAGAATGGGCTGTGCTTTGTTAGTTCGACTGGAAGAGAGATTAGGTTCGAGAGCTTGTTGGCTGCTTGGATGGCTTTGGTGGAGTGGATGTGATGTGCTGTAATTGGGGTGGTGTAATTTTCGGGACGAGTACATGCTGTCTTTTCCTCGATTGGGGCAAACACCAGGTCAGACCGAGGTCGATGTAGGTATACGGACCCTCTAGAAGAAAATAAGTGGTGGGTCTTCCGCTTATGGGCATTAGACTCACGCATTGATGATCATGTGCGCTTGAAACACCATCTCATCAATCTTTCCATCCTGATCGACAACCTCGCGCTTAGAGTAGGGAAGGTTCAATAGCCAGCTGGTCAGACTAGCATCAATCGCTTCTACTCTATCATTGTCCTCTGCACGTGCCGTTTGACCAACCGCAAGAATGGTGCCAAGCAACCTTATGGCCTCGATACGATATGCAAAGGACGAAAAGGCAAGTTCGTGGCTTGCAAAGACACGACCTTGAAACAGGCTCATAGCATGGGGTTCTGGGATTGATTTGCACTGCATTCATGGGTTAGCACTTTCCATAAAAGCCCCGAGGGAGTACGAACATCTGCAGCCTCAAATACAGCCTCTTCGCATGGCAACGGGACATTCGTCTCAACCTTGAACAACTTGAAAGAGTTTAGCTGATGAAGAGCTGCTAACATGCCATCCATCGCGTAAAGCTCCCACCAAGTCCTCCTCCAACTCTCTTGCAAGCTTCTACACCCTTCTCCATGTTCTATACAGAACTCTTTTCGATGCATCCCGAGCTCTAATGCCATGTCAATGGTACTATCCATTATCTCCTTGGCCAGTTTCTGCTCGTCGCGTGCATGAAGAGAGATGGCGAAGAGAAGTAGAGCTTGGACTTTGAAGCCATCCTTCGGAATTTGATCCGAGAGGACTTGGTTGGCTAGACTGCGGTATTCCTCAGTCGGCGCAGCGCCGTCGAAATGCGAACCGATGAATTGCATTATGGTTTCCAGATAATTTGGATATTGCCAATAGCGGTTATGTCCAGCGAAATAGTTTCTGGGCAGTAGGATTGGATGACCATCATGAAAGTGTAAATAGTACAGATTGAACATATGCTTGGCGTCGACGTTGTGGCGTTCAGAGTAGAGCATGTTTTGAGGCCAGTTGAATCCATTTTGAGTCGTCCCATTACTACTAGCATTATCACAGACTTCGGATCTTTCAGTCTCGGAGGGGCTTGGAAATTGGATGCGTTGGCCGAGATTACTATCCGACCCGCGCCTCGAAAGTGATCCAGCGAATAGATTTGGCGGGGTTAGGATCGCTTGATTTTGTTGAATAGAGACGCCCTGCTCCTGGAAAGACTGTGAAGGAGTCTGCGGGACGCCACGGAATTGCTCCATTTGATCAATTCTCTCTCCGGTAGGGATATCAAAGGCGAAAGAGAACGGGCGTTTCCGTGGACCTTTGTAGCCCCTTCGCGACTGGACATAGCGACATTCACGCTGGTCTGAAATGCAGCGGCCGCAGACAGGCTGTGCAGCATCGCACTTCAAGTGTCTCGTCCGACATTCTGTGCAAGCCAAGAGAGCTGGCGCGCGAGATTTTGCGCCTACATTGGCCTGGTTTTCAGGCGGATTGTACGCATCTTCAGCATTGAACGCTGAAGGAGGGTATTGCATTGACAGCGACATTGACGATGATGACAGTAATAATCTGTGGAGAGGATGTTAGATGAAGAAGGAAGAAGGTTGCGGGCTAACGTTTCGGGAGCGTCAAGCGTAAGCGGCCCGTGCCCTAGAGTGCGGAGCTTCCCCGGAGTAAATCGACAGTCTCTTTAGTATTCCGACCACTCCTGTACTAAGTAATACGGCCCGTCGGGGCTGTCTCCTCTCACTACCAAAAGGAAATGGGCTACACCTTGTCCCCCCTCCACTCCCCCACCCCACTCACCTTCCCTCGCCTTGCCCAAACCTTCAACGCCGCCTTCTCCGACCACCCCCTCATCCCCTACCTCTATCCGCACACCCCGCCGCAGGCACGTCTCGAGAATGACGTCAAGAAATTCGAGGGAGAGTGGGCGAGGAGGGAGGCGGAGGGGTTGAGGTGGTGGGTTGTTAGAGAGGATGGGGAGGGGGAGGGGGATGGTGAGATTGTGGCGTGGGCGAAGTGGGTGGTGCCGCATGAGATTGGGGAGGAGGAGAGGAAAAGCGGGGAGATTGGGGGGTGGCCGGAGGGGGCGAATGTGGAGTTATGTGAGGAGTTTTTTGGGAAGTTGAGGGAGGGGAGGAGGAGGTGGGTTGGGGAGGGGGAGTATTGTGAGTTTCTGTTTCTTTGTTCTAGGGGATTATGCCACAGTTTGTTCGAACGCTTTTCGACTACCCTTTAGGTCGATGGCTGGGTTACGATCTTTTTCTCTACTCCTTTAGTTGGGGCAACCCATTATTGTCGAATTGTGCATTGCAGTCTCTCATGACGTTTCATGTTTGTTATTTACCAAGTTGATCTATTTAAATTCCTCTGGCCGTCTACAATTTCACACATTTCCAACCAGCCATTTAGCCATCTCGAAACCCAAAATCCCACAAGCGTCTAACCCCCTTCCTCTCAAATCCATCCTTCTACTACTCTCATCATCCTCTCAAATCCATCCTTCCCAAACCACCAAACCCCGTCTAACGCCCCCCGCCAAAGTCCTCGAAATCCTCGCCGTGCACCCCTCCCACCACCGCAAAGGCCTCGGCTCCCTCCTCATAAAAGCCGGTCTCGACCTCGCCGACCGCGACCACGCACGCACCTACATCGAGGCCTCGGCAAAAGGGTTGCCGTTGTATTTGAGACACGGCTGGGAGCCTGTGGGGGCGACGGTGGTGGATATGCGCAAGTATGGGAAGGAGGCCGTGGTTAGCGAGACGACGTTGATTCGGCTGCCGAAGACGGTGAGGGAATAAGTTGGACGTATGGATATAGATATAGATGGATTTCACGATGGGCTTGTATCGCCCGCCAACGATCTTTCGCGAGGCACTCCACCAAGACCAAACCCATCACCTTTTGCTATTTGAAATCGAGACATCACTCCTCTGCCACTTCTAACAACGATATCTATCAAAATAAACAAATGATTGCATTAAACCCCGAAAACTCCCGAGGACGAACTCTCCTCCACTCCTCCACCCCTCCACTCCTCCACTCCCCCAGGCATGCCTCAATCCACGCCAACCTCTTCTTATTTATATGCGGGGGCCAATGAAGAACGACGGCGCCAATAACCAGCAAACAGCAAACAGCAAAGCGCCGGGCGATTTACTTACGAGGTGGCGGTGCGGTATGTATGTGCTTACAGGTGACGGTGCGAGCAGGCGTTGGTGGAGGGGGGTGGTGGAGAGGTGTGTTGTTGTGGTGGCGGTGATGATGGTGGATATGGAGTCGGATATGGGGTGGGGGTTTTGGGTGCTGTGGGTGGTAGTAGTAGGGGATGGAGCGGTTATGTCATGGATAGCTGGGAGTTGGATAGTTGGGAGTCGGACGGTGGGGAATGGACCAGAGGAAAGAGGTTGATGTTTTTCACGAATACATAATTTTTTACACAATTGAAAAAATAGGAATGAGATGGGTTAGGTTGAATGAGGAATTGATCTCGGGACTTTTGTGCAATCGACTATTACAAGGTTTAAAGTTGTCAACGTCAAAAAGGGAGTATGGATAATAAAGTGTTATTGAATTGAGAAGAATCATCGCTTTTCATTACATGCACCGCCGTCTATGCTATCACTATTACGTATGATACAGCGCTTGAGCTACACATTAACCTTTTAACCATTATCATATCTTTCAACCCCTTTCTTTGCCAGACATTCAACCTCTCAAGTCTGACTAGCTCAACCAGCCTGGTACAAGCCCAAGGCGACCACGTGAGGATTCATCATGGACAAGTTAAAGGGAGTGAGGAAAAGGTCGGAGTCGGTAAGGGCAACGAACATGGTACCGTTGGCAGCGGGGTCACCGGCGTAAACCACAGAGTCGGGCTGGAAGGTGAATCCAGAGTTGGCACCAGTCGTGGTGAGAGGCGTGTAGGTCAAGTTCAACTGAGAGACCCAGGCGGCGAACTGAGGAGCACCGGCGGTGGTCGCAGTGATATAGCTATTATTGGGTCCAACCGGCGACCCTGGGTTCTCCCATTCAAGGTAAACCTTCTTGCCTGGGAAGGAAAGAGGTTCGGAGCGGTTGCGGCTGATGGCTGGATCACATCCGTAGCCAGTAACATTGACGTTCTGACAACTCTGGTTGGCTGGGATAGTTGAAAGGGATGGACTGGAGGTACGGTTGTCGGTGTACTCGTAATTGCCAGTATCGTTGGGTGAGAATCGATTGATATTGGCACCATTCACGAAATGAAGGCCGGGGAAGTTCTGCCATGCTAGGCGAGTGGTGTTGGCGGGGCACGAGGTAATATAAGGTGCCAAGTAGGTCCACGCCCAACTCTGCGGAATACCCGTCTCGAACCAAACTGGCATTGGCTGCAGACCACTCATTTGACGGAATATCATTTGCTGACGGGCCTCCGTCGCAATGGACTGTGCGAGGAGCTGACCAACTTCGCGGGAGTCCAAGTGGTTGATGAAACCCCAGACTCCAGATTCACCGAAGCGAGTCAAACGCTGGTTGAAGTCGACATACTCGCGGACGGTCGTGAATGGGTAGTCGTATGTACACTGGGGAGGAGCAGTCTCGCCAAGCATGTTTGACAAAAGAGTGGCGTGTCCGGCCTCTTGATCGGCCATGAACTCAATCAAGGAGCGGTCCTCGGCGGTGAGACCGGCGTCGAGGAAGGCTTGCTCATCAAAGACAGCGAGACCATTGTGAAAGAGATCGAGCTCGATCCATTCCTGGTAGAGACCGAGGGTGATGGACTCGTAGTCAAAGTCACTCTCGACCATGTAACGAGGGAGACTGCCATTCGTACCCAGACCACCGGCTGGGACATACGGGGCTGGCTCAGCGTGGAAAAGCTTGCCATTCTTGTTGTAGTAGGTGGCGGTAGGGTTTGGTGGCAAGGTGCCAATCGACTTGGCGACGGTCGAAGGTGCCTGCTCTGCTCCGGTTGTGGTGGGAGTGCCCGAGTAAGGGCCATGACTGGTGGCGCCGGTGACCTGGCTGCTTCTGATCGGTGGCAAGGTGGCCGGAGTCGCCGCCAGAGCCTCAATGGTCGAGTCTGGAGCAAAAGACGATGCTACATCACCGGAAGGGCCATTGGACTGAATGACGTTGGGGTCTGACGCACCCGCGTAACCAATGTCGGTAATGGCCTGCCAATCTTATCAATGCCTGCGTCTGCAGCTTGACGCGGGGCGTAGATGTTTCAAAAACTTACAGCAGCAGAAATCTGAGGCGCTGGAGCTGCAACAGCGAGGCCAGCCAACAGGCCAGAGGTGAGGACGAGCTTGGAGTACATGGTGAAACTCGGGCTTAATCGTATGGAGTGAGATATGAGTTGGAACGAAGGATGAATCCGTTTTCAGAGAGGAACAGGTTCCTTATAGCAGGGAAAAGCTACGTAAGGCAAGGGGCAAAAACACCGACACACTCCACTCCCGAACGGACATCATTGGAGCAAAAGGGAGGTAAACATTGGGAGTGAATACGAGAAGGAACGACCCACCACGGGCCGCGTACCCACAGCGTTTCCCATCCGGCAGAGTGACTTCATGACTCTTTGGTTCGTCCGCCCAGCAGCAGCAACGCAACAGACCCCGCGTCAACCTTCGCTTTTCTGAAGCGTTGCGTTATTCGCTAGAATATGGGTGAAAGCGTTGGGAGCTGTGGGAGCACGAACCGGTGAGCGACGTAACCATCCTCGCAGCTTGAGTCAGCCTTATGGGGGGGTTTAGTACCTTGGCCAATCAAGGACACTCAAAGTGCGATGACCAAGCGGAAATCGATGACGGAGCAGATAGCCGGTGCATCCCGACGTTGATGTGTCGCAGGGATCATACATTCATTGATGCCTCGATTGGGGTCCCCGGAGTCCCGGATTCTCCGAACCGATGGCGCTAGTGACTCCAGTCGATAGATTTCAAAGATTTCAATAATTCACGTTATCCCTGCAGTGAGACAACAACCACAAGAATGGGAGAATAAGATGGTAATACGCTTTGGATGAATGCTGGTTGGATGCCATCGTGCCCCACCCCACGAACAGAAAATGCCAATTCGTGTGAACCTTTCTTGCCTGCATCATGTGGTGGAACACCCCAAGTTCCGTCCACGTGTGTCGTTGAACGGGTGTCGTGGAGCTTGGGAGCTGGAGAGAAACACAACGGTGGATGGTCGAGGGACGAACAGCTTCCAGCCTGCATAAAGATTAAAGTCAGCAGCGTTTGGTAAACCGAATAATCATTTGCTCTCCTGTGTACCAATGTAACATTGTAACATTACGCAAGACCAACGGGCTGGATTGGCTTGAAGGATGCCAACGCCACTTACCTTACTCAGGTAGCATTACTACCTTACTACTCGCGGACAACGATACCTTAGCTTGAAACACAATGGGGTTTTTGGTGTTCGACATCGATATTTCCGTATTCAGTACACAGTACATAGTATTTCTTACCCTAACCGTACCTTAGTTCGAACTCTTGCTTTCTGGTCAGGCAAACCCCCGATCTTTGCTCGGATCGTGCATTCATTCCATGGGGCTTGACAGTGACTGGCTGGACTTGGCATGGTGGCGGCTGACTGCTAGCTGACGTTCGCCATTTCTCCCCCACAAAAGAAGTTGGAGGCTTAAGGGTTAACGGTTAAAGGTACCTGCCAAAGACCCGACTACCCGCGGTGTCTCTGCAACTATTACCGATTCCAGCCCAGATGAAGTCATTATCAAACACCGAGCTACTACCGCAGTACTTGATGTATGTCCTACCTGAACCGTACCAACGATCCAATCCGACGGCCTGGCGTCATCCGGTAACCTGCAGCGAATTGACACTCTGTCAACCACAATATATGCGTGATGCTTGCGTATGGAAGAATCTCCTCGACTCCTCTACGATGACACGATGACCCCAGGTATCTGTTAGGAAGGTACGGATTAGAGCGGTGAAGAATGAAGCGCTTGGAGGTCTCGAATCACAACGATAGCTTTCGTCCGTTAGCCATCACTTTCTGATTGAAGACCTCTGGAACACAGAGAACGACATCAAGGACTGTTGTTGGGAGAAAACCACAGACAAATACTCACAACGGGACGCATATAAAACGAGGCATGACTTACCAAGCTCAATACTCTCAATGTCCTAGTGGAGCTTGAAGATAAAGATAACTATACCGGTACTTCTCGTCAATGGTACACGATCGATCTAGCCTGCAATGCCTTGTATTCCATGCGCAAATTTCAGGCACATCCTCTCGACTTCAATTCAGCATTGCTTTCACCGCATCTAGTTTTCCGGAAAGGAGGAGAGGAGGAAAGGTATTCGCTCGAGGTTATACATGCAACCCTCGTTGAGTTCAACCGTGATCTCCTGACTTCTCAAGTAACATCAAAACATTACTTTAAAGGTAGAATCGAACCGAAGGACTTGATCTTATGGACGGCGACCACTCATCGACTTGTGAAAGCAACGATAGCCGATATGGTATACGAATATTGTCCCCCCTCAAATATAGAATCATTTCTTAACCTAGATATATGTATGAGCGCTTCGTACAGATCGTTAAATTAAACACGCAAGAATCCTCTCTACCTCACGCTCCATCGTCAACTACCACGACATTGTTCAAGATATTATCTTTGGGACTGAGCTAGTCTTGTGAACCTTCATCGGAGTCTGGCCAAGGTGCATACTTGTCGACAAGATAAGACATGTTATCATAGGCCCTGCTCTCGTAGGTGTTCGAATTAGCGCCAAGATCATATTTCGTTGCTGCAACGAGACCAACATGGTACATTGATATGTAGCCGGTTTCGTTCCTCTCTTACTGACTGAAAATGCATTCGGATCACTTACATTTGTCGGACGCTTCTCCCTTGGAGCATGTGGTTGACTGAGTATATGATATCGAAATATACAGAATACAGCCGATTCCGATCGTCCCAATCCTCTGTGGGCTCGCTCATGCCATAATGTCGCAGGTAAGTCTTGGTGTATATTTTCGAGTTTACCTTGTTGTATGGACATCGCCAGTCCCCTATTTCCATCTCGTTATGGGCATAATAAGATCCAGCGTCGAATAGAATGATGCCTCCCGTTTCATATGATGTGCCGGTGTTTCCTTCCCATAGATCCGCATGGATCAGGCATGGCTTGACGCTTCGTCCATCTGTCTCCAAAGCTCCGATCAATCTGGGAATGACATGAGAGACTATTCTTTTCTCGACTCCCTCGAGCTCCGGCCATGATCCGTTGGTTTTGAAGTCTTCAGCCATAACGTGTACCATGAACTTGGTAAAGAATGAAGTCCAGCTACTATCCCACTCGGTAGCCTGCGGCGTCCGGCCATTACAGGTCCGTACATGGAAGCCGAACTTTCCGGTCGGAGATACACTATTCCTGTGTAATTCAATGACTCGGGCGCAGAGTTCATCCGGATCAGGGACTTGGCTGCTCATGTCCACGAATTCACAAAGGAAGAAGTAGGTTGCTGGGTTTTCGGTCTCGAATTTGCCTCGCGCAAGCGGCTTCGGAATTGCTGCTGGTATGGTCTTGTAAAGTTCCGTCATCGCCCAATATTCGCCTTCCATCATGGCACGCCCAGCATCTTCTGTCGCACATTTGATAAAATACTTCTTCGGTGTGCCATCGGCAAGTTCAGTAGTGATACGCGCTGTGATAGTCCAAGCCGAGGACCCATACCTGTCGGCAGACAGGACCCTCGTGCCTTCAGGGAAATGGGTGATGACATTTTCGTCCAGCGGAAAGTCTCCACCTATAGCCGATAAAGTTCCATGCTGTGGACGATGAAGGAGCGAGTGCACAGTATCGCTCATTTCGGTCAACTGGCCCTTATATATATATCTATATACGATGGAAAGGTGTATACTAACATTCGCTCTTCAGAGTAAGACATTTGAGATGAAAATGTATACTACTTTATACTCAGCTTCGTTATTATTAGATCTGCATTTTACGCGCCGCAGAGTTTCCAGTTTGCGGACCGGCTCGCTGGCTTTGCACAGGACGAAAGGCCGTGCCCGCTCGCATAAGATTACTCGTAAGCCCAGCAGCTGTGTCACAGGGGAACAGGGTCCTAATCGCCTGGGTCTGATTGGACCGAATGCATTCGGAATCTAGGGACGGGGTTCCACCAAAGAGAAGACGGTCCCGATAGAGAAGACGAGATGCGACTACTACCGATCCGAAAGCTTTATCTAAGGTACCTTGAATTTGGTTCTCTCCTTTGAAACCAGGCGTTACAGCATCTACCCACCCCAGCTCGCTGCCTCCGATCTTCGTTGGCGAGGAAATTGAGCTTCCAGCTGGAGGATAATGCCATTGTCGCTGGGTACGAATGATAAGCCGCTCTCGTTTCTAGACTGGTGGCTACTCGCGTGACTCGAAATATATCCCGGACGCGCCACGCTAACTATGTATGTATCACTAGCGTGGTACATTCTTGAAAAATCAAAGCAGAAAACCAAAGCCATCGCTGCGACGTGCGAACGCGACTTGCGTGGACCGATATGTTTCGTGATTCCACCAATGATCAAATCAATATACGGAAGTACTGTGTCCAGTGTGAACTCACTCCACCATCACTCATAGCTTCAAAAGAGCCTATTTCGAAGTTCTAACCGTGCTTGGGTAGATATCCCTGCAGGCTGCGGGCCCTGCTCGCGGAGATGCACATTTGTGGCTCCTCCGGCAAGCGGCAGCCCAGCTATGATTCGTTGATTCGTGTTTACCACTCTGATCTTTACGAAAAAGACCGTATGTAATCCGTACTCCCACCCACACCTGGCACCATGTTGAAACTACCCCGGCCGCATTCCGAGTAAGCCAAGGATGCAGGCGTTTTGGGGTCGGCGGCTTTGGTCCTGACGATTGAACAAGCTAGCTGTCCACTTCTTCAACTACTCGGCCACCTTGACGATAGGTATTCCTACTTCGTACCAACACTCGAGGCATATATTTCCTGCTCTCGTGACTCGTCACTGTCTCGACACCGATCATGCCCTGGATTTCCCTTTGCGCACCGTCGACGGCAACGTCCCATATTTAGCGTTTAGGGTTTCTTGATATGGTCAGGCGATAAGCAATATCAATGGTCCTTCTCCCCTATCTGCTCTCATACATGAAATGCTTATTGATGCTGTATCTTTAGTGGAAAAAACTCCGCTCTCATGTCTCGCCCAAGAACGAAAAACCGGATTTCCTAGGTCCATCCGTTACGGAGTCTCGTCGTCCATCCGCAAACACGACAGCGGTCCCACGAAGAGGAAGAAACTCTGTCTCAAGTAATGTTCAGGAGCTGGATCCGCCGTCGCGTGGGCCCAGTCCCTTCTCATCTTATCATGGACTGGGTCCTGGGACAGAGCAAGGGCCTACTGACGCGCTTGGATTGCACGTGGTGTACCAACCACCAATACCGGCGCTGCTGGACATTATTTTTGTTCACGGTCTAGGAGGGGCTAGTCATAGGACATGGTCCAAATACCAAGATCCCAGCCTCTTTTGGCCTCAGCAGTGGCTACCGCTGGAGCCGGATATATGCACAGGAAGGGTCTTAACATTCGGGTACAATGCTAACTTCCGCTCGGGCGGTCCTCAAAATACAAATATTGCAGATTTTGCGAAGGATCTCTTATTTGGGATGAAATTCGGAAAAGACAATGAGGCGGGAGATCTTGAAATTGGGAGGGTCCGCACTATATATCTTCTGGGTACGCGATCTTACTGAAGTCATCAGGTCCCAATCATATTTGTTGTTCACTCGATGGGCGGTTTAGTAGTCAAAAAGGTTGGTACCGCCCAAGACCAAGTAGCGAAGACTAATTCCCTAGGCGTATCTGCTCGGACAGAATGATGAGAACTATCAAGATGTTGTCAAATCGACATCTGCAATAATGTTTCTCGCCACACCCCACAGAGGCACAAATCTAGCGGAGTTGCTCAATAGAATGCTGTCTGTCTCTTTTCAATCTCCGAAAGACTTTATCGTTGACTTATCCAAGAGCTCAATAGCTCTTGAAGAAATCAATGAAAGTTTTCGCCACGTTGCGCCCAAACTTTCCATCTTCTCTTTCCACGAAACATTGCCTACGTACGTAGGTCCTAAAAAGCTGGTCTGTAGAGAGACCTTGGCGGTGATAATATGACCGTCATTAAAACTGACTTTCCAATAGATGGTACTTGAAAAGGAATCGTCGATTCTTGGGTATCCTGGGGAGATTTCTAAATCCCTAAATGCAGACCATCACGATGTCTGTAAATACACAAGTCCAGAGGATCCCAACTATGTTAGCGTGAGGAATGCGTTGCAGACGTTGGTGAAAAGCCTTCGGTCAAGAGGTATGTTCAAAGCCATTCAGTAAGAGGAAACTCTCCGCTAGTCTGTACTTATATGCTTTCCCGATGGCAGGCACTGATGCATTGGAGATTCAATCATCACAAGAAGGCAAACTTGTCGAGCAGCTCTTCGCATGTGGGCAAGCTCCAGAAGATGACTTAGCTTTCTTCCGCCAGCGCTGGATGGTGGGGACCTGCGAGTGGATTCTATCAGAGCCTACTTTCAAGCTGTGGTTAGAACATGCCTCGGGGTCCCGTATTGCCTGGATGACTGCACCACCTGCTAGCGGAAAGTCGATACTTTCCGCATACATCATCAACCACGTGCGTGAATCAGGCCAAAGTTGTCAATACTTTTTCTTCAAGTTTGGGGATAATACGAAACGCTCCCCAGCAGCGCTTCTAAAGTCTATTGGAGTTCAAATGGCGAAAGAGATTCCCGCATTTAGATTAGAGATGGCAAAGCTCTCGCGCGAGGGCGTCACGCTCGAAAAGAGAGATGCTCGCTTCATATGGCAGAAGATATTTGCTTCGGTATTCTCTCAAATCGTCCTGCCCGAACCATTGTTTTGGGTTATAGATGCACTCGATGAGTCAGAATGGCCAAAAGCCCTTTTGGAGTTACTACAAAGTCTCCCCACCTTCCGGACGCCGATCCGTATCTTGATTATCAGTCGGAAAACTGAATCACTGTCGCTTGCTTTTGATAGACTATCCGTTGCTATTCCTATCGACATCATTCAGCAAGATGGTCAAGAAGATACTACATCTGATATCCGATTGTACGTCGAACATGAACTGAAGTACATGCGCGGCACTGAGGACCTTAAGATGCAAGTGATGGAAAGCATCCTGCATCGTGCAGATGGCAACTTCCTTTGGGTTAACCTCGTGCTGGAAGAGATCCTTGGCTGTCATACACAACAAGCCGTCAGACTAACACTGGAAGAAATTCCCGCCGGAATGTCTGCTTTATATCAACGAATGGAGCTTGCTGTCGCAAACAATTCGAAAGAAGCAGATCGGATCCTAGCAAAGACACTCTTGACTTGGATTGTCTGTGCACATCGACCATTGACTTTGAAAGAGCTTTCTCAGGCCTTGACACCAGAGTTTCCCGGGTTCTTGGACTTGAGAAGGACCATTCAGGATGTTTGCGGGCAATTCATTGTCGTCGACCACAGCTCACACGTGGCTATGGTGCACAAAACTGCGCGTGATTACTTGACAAAAACGACAAGTCTTCGATTCTTCATTGATGAAAAGCATTCTCATGAGAGGCTGTTCGCAAAGACGATTTCGTACTTGCTTCGCCCTGAACTACGTAATAAGCTTGGACGAAACCAAGAAACAATCCGCTCTACCGAGCCGTTTCTGTTCTATGCTGCCACGTCGTTTACGTACCATCTTCGGCAAGCAGCCAGTACTTCGGAAAACGCTATGGATAAGCTCGTCAACTTCTTCAAAGGACGTTCTGTGCTGGTCTGGGTCCATTCGCTAGCCCTATTCAGTCAGCTGGACATCCTGGTAACCGCTGCGCGCGTGTTGACGTGGTTTGGTGGTTTGTATGGTAAGCTCAACATTGAGAGGAACCCATTACTACACCGCCTTCAAGATCTGGAACTTCTTGAACTGTGGGCGACTGATCTCGTTAAGGTTGTGGCTAAGTTCGGCAGGCATTTGCTGGATGATCCCGCAGCCATATACAAGATCGTTCCTCCATTATGTCCTCGGAACTCAATCATCTCTCGCCAGTTCGGAGAAAGCGAACTTTCAGCACTGTCGGTTTCTGGAATCGCCAATCCGACATGGAACGATTGTCTGGCTAGGTTATCTTTGCACGCTGGTGCCAAGGCCTGGAAAATCACTTGCGCTGGCCGTTATATTGCAGTATTAGGCTCTACGGGATCAATAATACTGTGGGACTCCGTCAACTTCGAGGAGATTTGTATGATGCGCCACGCCGAGTTTGTCACTGAAATGTGTTTCAATGGTAAATGCGATAAACTTGTTTCGTACGGTTTCAAAACAACTAAAATCTGGGCTATCCCTTCAGGTCAGCTTATTGCTGATATTCCCAACCCTGCTGATAACAAAGCACTTGCGATAACATTTACTGAAAATGATACAAGGGTTTTAGTTGGATCGGATGACAAGATTGTTAGGCATTTCTATATCAATGCTGTTGAAGAAGGCTGGCATACCTTGGACCCTACATTGCTACAAGAGAAATCCCTAGTGGAGGGGGGGTTCATTACTTCTCCCTCCTACATGGCTTTTAATGCGGACGCTACCCAAATCGCTGTGGCATACAGGGGATATCCATTGTCAGTCTGGGCTACTAACGAGCCCCGATTGATTGGTAGATGCAGGCGAGTTTTGAAACACCAACCTGACCAAGCTCGTCCATCAGCCAGCTGGATGGCTGTCAATCGTATTGCCTGGAACCATGTGTCAGATCACCTTGTTGGCTTGTATAAAGATGGTTGTGTCTTCAAATGGAATCCAATTAGTGATGAAAACCAGGAGGCGCGCTCGGTCGCAGACGAGGTCCAAGTCAGTCCTGACGGCAAGCTTTTTGTTACAAGCGACAGCAACGGAACCATCAAAGTATGGAATTTTGCTTATTTCAGTGTTATCTACCAGCTCTCTTCCGAAAACCTAGTTACCGGTTTGGCATTCAGCCCAGATTGCAAGCGGTTTTACGATCTCAGAGGCTCTTCAGTCAATGCCTGGGAACCCAACAGCCTCATTCGTTTTTCCGACCATGGGGAGACCGTAAGTGACACAGCAAGCGATTACCAAGCATCAACAACCCCCTCTCAAGTCTCGGAGGCCTGGATCGTTTCGATCGAACCCATCAGTGCGCTTACCGCTGCCCCAGGGAGCCTACTGTATTGCGCAAGTCATGAAGATGGTACGGTCGATCTATTCGACAAAGCCAGAGGAAAACTGCTTGAACTGGGAGAATTCTGCACCTTTTTGGCAATCGACCACCTGATCTGGGGTGACGATGGGAAACACATCGCGGCAGCCGATCTTGGTGGAAACATCATTGTGAAACGTCTGAACGCTCCATTACCTGGTACAGGAATGACGCAATTTGGAGTGCAGTCTTTACTCGCCGGCAAGGCCAAGGTAATAGTTGGCGGAATCCACCAGATCTTACTAAATCGGGATTCCACAAGGCTTCTTGTAGTAAGCCAAGACTGCGGTCAGATATGGTCTGTTGAGTCCGGAGGTATGATCTTCTCTGGCGCGCTTGAAAAGGGGGAAACTCGCAGGTGGATGAATCATCCACTACAGAGAGACGTTCTTATGGGTGTCGGCTCCAAAGACTTGACAATAAACAGGTGGAAGGACTTAACAGGAGTGGCTTCTCTATATTTCCGGGAAGATCGATTTCACTATGGCGGTCGGTCGAGTTTTGAATCTACGAATACTCCCCTAAGCCAGCTATCGTTGAAACCAAGCACTGTGAACCCACGCAGTGGGTTTCAAGAAAATATCTACGTCAACAAAGCTATGCTTACGCAGGACGGCAAACACCTTCTTGTCCATATTTCCAAGGCAGTCACTCAAGGGAGAAGTAATAAGTGCCTTTTAATCTTCGAGAATTCCCTATTAGAGCGTTCCGATCATACCAACTCGCCCACTTTCCTTGATTCTGTCGATGTCTCTAGCAAGATCATGACCCACATAGAAGTTCCACTTGGGATTCTCCCCGGAAAAATACTTGTCTTTCTGGACAGGGACTTGTGGATGTGTACGCTTAGATTGGATTCAATCAGCCAGCTCGATGCTTTGAAGCGACACTATTTCATGCCAAGAGATTGGGCCAGCAATGAAAGCTTGGAGCAATGCTGTATGCTACAAGATGGTACCTTCCTATGCCCCAAAGACGGAGAAGTGGCAGTCATCACAAGCAATTTAGGAGAGGCAAGCTGGTGATGACTGCGCTATCTTCGCTTACGGTACATCCCACTCCCATGATACCAGTATGTACGTACATATTAACGATGCAAACTAACACTAAGTTTTGACAACACATTGTTTCATTAAATAGGCCTGCTATGGCTACCTCTTGCAAATGCAAGGGCAACTTCAATCGAGTGTAAAATCCAGCGGACTCAATCACCATGTCCATCCTCTACCGATACCACCTAAACACCACATCAGTGCTGGATACTAACAGGCTTTAGTTGGTGTACCGGCAATAAGTATATGATTAACGTAGGCACCATTCAACAATGACTTTCAGATGCAGAAAAGGATCGCGGAGCCTACTACGCGTTGAGTAGATGTACTATTGCGGCCCACACCTGTGGGAGGGACGTGATGTCTATAAGGCTGCAGGAACGTAGATCTTCAGAACCTTAGAATCATGTCCTGAATCTAATAGATACCATACTCTGAGTGAATTATCCGTAGATTGTCTCGACGAGCCTTAGGTGCTGCAAGTGTCTTCGCGCCTTGAGCAATGCCTTGATAGCCACTCTCTATGCTGTCGAAACAAAAACCAAGGATGATTAGAACTGGTCGATTGGAATCATTAAACCTGCCAATTCTGTTATTGAGAATTTTGACCAGAAATGTCGTCAGTGCCTCTTTCAGAAAGTAAATCGAACCCCAAAGTCCCCGAGTCCGCTCCATCACCTCTCTATACAACCTTCACTCCCCGCGAGAAACACCTGTTAACCTTTCTACTCGGCCTCACTACGATAACATCGCCATTGACAGCAACGATATACTTCCCTCTCCTTCCTCTTCTCAGCAGCCACTATCACGCCTCGCCTCAAGCCATCGACCTTACAATCACCATCTACATCATCTTCCAAGGCCTATCACCTGCTATTTTCGCTACTCTTTCCGACTCCCTCGGCCGTAGGATCATATACCTCATCACGCTCACGCTCTACGTGCTGTCGAACTTGGGCCTTGCGCTGGAGCATAACAGCTATGCCGTGCTTATCGTTCTGCGGGCCCTTCAAAGCCTGGGCGCCAGCGCTGCTTTCGCAGTCTCCTATGGCGTTGTTGCAGATGTGTGTGTTCCGGCGGAGCGGGGCAAAATGGTTGGGCCCGTCAGTATGGCGTTGAACTTAGGGACCTGTGTAGGGCCTATCGTTGGGGGATGGGTTGCATATAGATCAAAAGATTATAACTGGGTGTTTTGGTTCTTGGTCATTGTAGGTGCCATACTGCTGGTGGCAGTAGGAGTATTCTTGCCGGAAACGGCGAGGAACGTGGTCGGGAATGGGAGTGTGATAGCTAGGAGATGGTGGGAAAGGACTTGGGGAACCTTTCTCTGGGATTGCAGCAAGAGGACCCTGAGAAGGGAAATGAGGGATGAGAAGAAAGAAGCGGGCATCAAAAGCAACAGGCCGGACGAGAGCGAGGGGGAGAATGTCAGCACGGCGGCTACTAGGGCCAAGAGGCTCAACATGCCCAACCCTCTGTCTTCTCTACGGATTCTTTTCTGGAAAGACGCAGCTTCTATCTTGTGGCTGCATGGCTCGTTCTACATGATAGATTACAGCATTCAGACGTCCATTCCGTCGTCATACAAGGACATCTACGATTTCAACGAACTTCAGATTGGGCTTTCATACCTTCCGCGAGGTGCCGGCATAATCCTTGGCGGTTATGTGAACGGAAAATTGATGGATCGGAACTACAAGACTACAGCAAAAAAGATTGGGCTCACGATTGATCTCGATCGTGGCGATGATCTTGACCATTTTCCAATCGAAAAAGCAAGGACACGAGGATCATGGTATCTCTTAGGAACATTGACATGTGCTTTAATTGGGTACGGATGGGCTCTAGAACAACGCAGCCACGTGAGTATTCCTTTAATCCTTCAGTTCATCCAAGGACTTCTTGGAACATGCATTTACACGATTTCAAATACACTGTTAGTAGATGTATTTCCAGAGAGCCCTAGTACGGCTGCGGCTGCGGCGTCAATCACTCGCTGTGCCTTGGCGGCTGTGGGCGTTGCAATCGTTCAGCCTCTTGTCAGTGCATTGGGCAGAGGATGGTATTTCACGACCCTAGGGCTCGTCACTGGTGGTGCTGGCTCACTGGCTGTCTGGACAATACGGACATGGGGCATGAAATGGAGGGGTGAGAGGGTAGCAAAAACCACTTGTGCATGCGTAGATGACGAGTCGAGAGAGAAGGGTCTAAGAGAGCAAGTCGATGCATCTAGCGAGGTCCGTGAGCAAGATTTGTCCTCGAGTTTGACAGGGCCTATGGAAGCCAAGCGCGACGATACTGCAAAGCATTGAGAAGTCAGTGCGAAAAGAGCTTCTTCTATGTGTGTCCAATGAAAGGCGTAAACGGCCTGCGAAGTACAGAACGGCGTTACTGGATCTCGTAAGTAATATAGTCGATGGGATCAAGAGTCTTATTAACTTATGGTGTGGAATGCCAACTTAGACACAGTTTGCTAGGATATTGGATCATAGCGGGTTTTGCCCATGCTTTGTACGAGTACGCAGAATAGCCGGGCCGCCTTTTCGTCTGCGCAATGCGACAAGGTCCTCAGCAGATATGATCGACTTGCTTGCTCATCAAACATCGGATACGGTACAAGGTCTGGACGGAAAGCCTCTCCCGAAGCCCTAGCTCGCGCTGACCGGTTCCGGGATTCTCTGGGGCCTGTTGCCTGTTACGCGCGCGGAGTGCGTGTTACACGGAAACTTTGAACCATCCGCTTCCATCTGTCGAAAGTTTCTATTAAAGTTTCTATTTCCACCATTTCCATCATGCCGACCGCGGATCGATCAATATTATGGTTTCGGCAGGCGACGAGGTTATGGATTAAACAGATTGGGAACCTGAAGGGTTCTATCCTCGTTTCTGGATAGCAACCAAGCCTCATGTGTCTTCAGCCTTTGACTTCTGTCCGGAACTGCCCGAGGTGAATGTGCATGAATGGAGAAGAGGGCTTAGGGGGAAGCTGGAATCGAAAGATTGTCCGGTATTGGGGCATTGGTACATTGAGTGGAGGGATGCGATGTATGCGCAAAAGTAGCTTAGCATTACGGCCATGTGAAATCACAAGGCTCGTCGGAATATCATCATCTGACTTCCATCCATTATTCCAGAGTGAGTGAGTGACAGCCCTCGGTGAAAGCAGCGCTACCGCTCGTCTGACCAGAAACATCCCAGTCTTCTCATGACAATCATCAAGGCTCTTGCGACATCCCCCTAAACCAGAAAAGCCAACTCTCGGATGCTGTAGCAATCTCATTGCTATCTAAAAAGCGCCATTAGCTCTGTAAATCCCATCCGTCTCAAGCGATACCACGCCTCCTGCACCAAAGCGATTCAACCCCCCCCCGCGGCCGTAAATCCACACCGCGCTTCACACCTCTCACAACCCCCCCCCCCCCCCCGAAGCGTCATGATCATTTCCCCAATCTCGCATTCAATTCCTGAGACTCGAAAGAGCTAGCTAGAGCTGGGCCGTTCCGACCAAGTTCCTTGAACTGGGGTGTGTATGGATGGCAAGGGGGAAAGAAGACGCAGCGCATAGACAGACGAATGCTTGTGTGTAGAGCAGTGGCTGAAGGGCTGGAGAATTTGGCAAGTGCAAGATGGGTAAAGGCTAAGTGAAGAGTATGTACGTGCGCGCGATTGATACTGGCGTTGGCTGGGGCTTGAGAGATGGTTGGGTTGCTCTGGGTTTTACAACAAGAGACTGGGGAAGAAATGGTTATGGGGCTGGTTCGATACTTTTCTGACAAGCTCACGGGCAAAACTCATCTTCAAGCTGAAGTCTTGTTTTTGATATCAGGGAACGAGGGGAGGGGAAGTGTGTAATGATGTTGATGAATGAGCTACGGTAGACAGAAGTTATGAGACATCGGTTGATACCATGCAATAGTGCGTAGATGGAAGCTGATAGGAGGCTACGATGAACAAGCCGTTGTGAGCATGAAATAGAAGGCATCCGTTAGCAGAGGCTGAGGTTGAATCTAAAGCGAAAACACGCCGTTTCTTCTTCGACAGCGGTTCAGAGAGATCTGAAAATGGACTTTATGTATTTATCCGTTGTCTTGCAATGTGCTTTTGTCAATCCAAGACCCAACAATTTCAAAAATGAGAAATGCGAGACAGAGATCATCAAACTGAGATAATCTACTGCACGTCGACAACTTGCGGATTGACACTTCACCCGGATCACTACCTGTATCCCTTGCAGAGCAGTGTCATTATTGTCGTCTGATGACAAGATTTTGAAGAGTCTGAAAGCCAACTTCAGAAAATCTACAACATGGGCCTGGGATCCAAGGTCGACACATCTGCACTTCGCGCCTCTCCTTCCAGTATCATCTCAATCATCACCTTCCCTGTCGCCGGCCCATTTTGGATGCCTCAAGAGTCATGACCCGCTGCGATCCATACAGCTTTGATGCTAATTTGTCCGACCAGGGGCCCAATCTCACGTTTCCGGCCGACGACAATCGGTCGATAACAGGCCTGCTTGATCAATACCTCCACGTCGCGTATCTCGCTCGAAATGCTGCTGACATCTTTGTAGATTGTATCACAGACCTCGTCACTGTACTCGATCAAATCACTGGTCTTGGGTAATGGGATATCCGCGTCGCTAGATCCACAGCAATAGATTGTTCCGTCGGGTCGCGGGTATATTTCAGGAGATATACGCTTCTGGGGAATTCGAGGATGCAGTTCGGGGAAAAGGACATGTGCGGAGGTTGGCCCGGAGGGGCGAGTCACGATGCGGTGGTTCCTTGATTCTTTGATGGGAGCCGCGGGAAAGATGAACTTCGTCCATGGACCGGCTGCTATGACAATATCCGTGGCTGGAAGTTCGTCCACATGCAAGGTGTCGTTTGCTTTGTAGGTTACCGATTCGGCCATACTACCGTTGTGGTTATAATCTATACCCTGCTGACGATGTTTATGGGCCCTACCGTAGAGATGTCTTACAGCGCAGAGTATCACACCTCCTTGCTCACGCTCATTCGACAATTGATTTTCGACATGCTCGTTTTCGAGATGGGATTAAGAACAACCTACTATAGCATTGCTTGAGCTACAGAGCCTCCGATCTACTCTGAAGTGAAGCACTCAAGACCGCAATGGGGAACGGATCTTCAAACGTATGCTTGCAAGCATCAAAGTCGTCTGTCCGATCTATGACCGTTCTGCGGTCCAAAAGCCCCCGAGGCAATCTCAGTAAGCTATGCCATTGGCCGGTGTTTTCTCATCCTTGCAAAATTACTGGCACTGCGTTCGTACGAGGTGTGAGGATGAAGCAGCTACCCTAGTATTGATGAAAGCCTTTGCGCCGCTGATGCTGTGCTACCACCCGGTGGTCTTTTGCGGTTTTAACACACGACTGTCTCGTTGCCTATCGAGAATACTTTTGAACCATTACCTTCATGACGTTCTGCTTCTATTAAGCACGCATTGATCGCCTACTCAGTTTAGTGAGGATGGTGAGTAGTGAATCAAGGGTCCGCTCTGGCGTATCAAAGAAAGCATCGTAGTACTGACTTGAATAGACTTCGGAGACAGCAGTTAGATTCGGGCTCGAAACTCTATATACGGCGCCTTACGACAGCCGTCAACCTGATTCTCTCGTGGAGTATGCATGTTCTCTGAGTGGTTCATCCGACGCGGAAACTCTGATACTGAACGACGCTTGCTTCTAGTGTGATCGTCGTTCATGGCTTCGGAGCCGATCCTGACTTTACATGAGCCGCTGACGGCGTAAACTGGTTGAAGGATGAACATATGCTTCCACGAGCCATTCCAAACTCCAGGATACTACGCTTCGGATATGAATCACATCGGCTGGGCAGAGAAGCGATACACCAGAGATTATCACTAGTCGCAGATCAGCTGCTGCGCAGTATGATGCTATCATGAAAGGTCGTGGTAGAATCTTGGGTCTTGAGCTGTGGAGCTAATGTTCGATTAGGAGTGCCCACTTCGATCGATCGTCTTCATCGGACATTGTTTTGACGGTATAGTAACTGGAAAGGTTTGCCTTCCTCACACGCGGTGCGTTGTGCCAATCCAAGTGGCTAACATTCAACAGGCATTAGTCTCGGCGAAGCTTCATGAAGAAGACTACCCATGCATCATCCGGTCTGTAGCAGGGATCATTTTCTTGGGAACACCCCATCGCGGATCGAATTCTCGGTCGAAGGCGTCGCTCATTGCTTCCATCGCGTCAGCTGTCTCACTTGGTGAGCATAGCAGCCTGCTCATGGTCGTGGAGAAGGACTCGGAAATGCTAGTAGATCTATTGCACGATTTTACACGCACCGTCAATACGATATCGATTCCTCTGTTTTGCTTCTTCGAACAGCACAAGTCAGACATCGCCAAAGTTCTGAGATTCAGAGGCTCGAAACTTATAATGCCAAGTGTCAAGGTAAGGCAATACTTATATGGATAACATTGGTCAACAGGGGTTAACCTTTTACTTTCAGGATGCGGTTGTTGATGAACACTCCGGCAGCCTCGATGGCTATTCCAAGCTGGGATTGGCAAGTGATCATTTCCGGCTGAACAAATTCGCAGACGCAGGAGATGGAAATTATCGCGTTGTCTACGAAGAGGTAGTAAGATTCGTGGACGCTGCACACGTTCAAATTGCTAGTCGGCGGCCATGTAAGGACTCCATTTGCAACTATTGCGAGCGATAAAGCTAACAATGCCACCCATCAGCTTTACCGATACTGCCAAGCTCTGGTGAATTCGACGCTCGAAGCTACAGTGGAGTGACATTACCTAAAACGCATCAGGCACCAAATGCATTCGAAGAACGCGATCACGCGAGCATTCAGGCACTGTTTGTCACCGATCCGGCTGATGACATGCAGATGATAGCAAATAAGAAAGACAAGTTGTTGGACACGACGGAAAACTGGATCCTGAACAACTCCACCTACCTCAAATGGCTGAAAGAGGAGTGCTCTCGCGTGCTGTGGCTCCATGGTGATCCTGGAAAAGGCAAGACAATGCTCGCAATTTCACTTATTGAGGGATTCTCAAAAAACATTCAGCTTGCCGAAGTCGCTTCAAGTGAAGCTCTGATCTACTTCTTCTGCGACAACCAAGATGACCGGCGGAAGACGGCTTCTCTTATTCTTCGAGGACTTATCTACCAGATTCTCTGTCAGCGACCAGACCTTACAGTCTACTTGCACAATGAATACGAGCGGCAACGCGAACAGTTGTTCTCCTCGCCAAACTCATTACAGACATTGTGGAGAATTCTTCACACCATCATTGAACATTTCTGTCTCCAAAGAGTCTTTATCGTTATCGACGCACTTGATAAAAGTGACTTGAAATCTATGAATACGTTTCTCGTGCTTCTTGAGTCTTATATTATCGCTCAAGACGATGACTCTGGGCAAAGCGTAGCAGAAGATTCGAAGTGTCATATTAAATGGCTTTTGACAAGTCGAAATGACTTGAGAATCAAGCAGCCATTGACAGGATCGTTAGACATCAGTCTAGAAGAGAACTCTTCCCACGTGGATGAGGCCGTTCTAAAGTTTATCGATTACAAGGTAAAGCAACTGACAAGAGTGAAGCACTATGACGAGACGCTGAGAGTTTTTGTGGAAGATAGCCTTCGTCGAAAAGCCGAAGGAACCTTCCTCTGGGTCGCTTTGGCATGCCGCGAGTTATTCAAGCCATCGGTTCTTTCTGTAAATACAGAAGAGATGCTCTCGCAGTTACCTGCTGGGATAACCCCTATATACACAAGGATCATGGATCAAGTATTGGCTTCTGGTGACGAGAGGTCGACCGTATATATAAAAGCCATCCTTCAAGCTATGATCGCGGCGTTTAGACCTCTCATGCTGCCAGAACTAGCTGTTGCCGCAGGCTTGCCCAAACAATATCACCACAATATCCACGTGCTTGGAGAGTATGTTGAACAATGTGGCTCGATGGTCACAGTTCGGGAACGGTAAGCTCACTTCGTTCATTTGTCCGCGAAAATATACCTTAGGTAGGCGCAATTCATTCACTTGACGGCTAGAATCCATATCCTCGAAAACGGTAGAGAAAGTATTGTTTCCCATGACCTTCGTGCTGAGCATCGAAACATTGCCGTTCATTGTTTTCAATATGTGTGCAATGAGCTGCAGCGATCATCACACTCGAGGGATTCATCATCATCGATTTCGAAGATTCGGAAAACCAGCGATGCCGTAAAGCGCGAGAAAGGCGACATTGCGCTTCTTGAGTATCCTATGCTCTTTTGGATGGACCATGCCAGAGACGCCCCAGATGATATTGCAGAGCGTTTTGATGTTAATGAAGGGTTCTTCCATACGAACTCAACAGAACGACAAATCTGGTTCTCGGCATATTGGGCCAAAACCAATGCTGAAGGAGAGAACTGTCCTGGCGCATTCACCGGACTTCATCTCGCGGCGTATGCGGGGTTGTCATGGTTGCTCTTAAAGCTCCTGGACTCCGACTATGCATCTGATATACATGCCCGCGATTCTTTGGGCAATCAGCCTCTACTGTGGGCTGCCAAAAATGAACACGACTCGACGGTCCGACTTCTTTTGGAGCGAGGGGCTCATGTCGCTACGAGGAATAATGAAGGGGTGACGGCGCTATACTGGGCAGCCAGCAACGGGCATGCTCTCGTTATGCAGCAGCTCTTGGATAAGGGTGCTGACTGCAGGCCCAGAGACAGGATTGGATGGACTCCACTTCATCGAGCGGCTTTCAATGGCCATACCGGTGTTGCACGGGTACTTCTAGAAAATAATGCCGATGTAGAAGCCACAGATGGCACAAAGTGAACAGCACTGATGGGAGCAGCCACCAGTGGAAACGTGGAAATTATGGAGCTTTTACTCTCGAGGAATGCGAGTACCATGATCAAGGACACGGAAGGGTGTACTCCAATGCACCATGCAGCATTGAATGGTCATCTGCCGATCGTCAGACTCCTTGAACATGGAACTGATTTCGAAGTCCGGGACAATGATGGTTGAACTGCTCTACACCATGCGGCCTGGAACGGTCATGAAAAGATCGTGAGATATCTGCTGGAGAATGGGGCAAATGTGCACTCCAGGGCGGACAACGGTTGGACATCACTACATCAAGCGACTTGGAATGGTCATACCGCGGCGGTTAGACGTCTCCTCAAAGGAGGCGCAAATCCCAATGAAACAGACGACGAGGGAGAGACGGCTTTACATCAAGCTGCTTGGCGTGGACATGTTTTGGTCATAAAGTTACTCCTAGAGGAGGATGCTGATCCTGGCCTCAAGAATCAGACTGGACAGACAGCACTGCACCAAGCTGCCAGTAACGGCTCGGAAGCAGTGACGCAGCTGCTACTTGATGAAGGAGCCGACACAAGAGTCGAGGACAACGATGGCCGGAAGCCCCATTCCCTCGCAGAAGAAAACTTCCATCACCCAATAGCAAAGGTCCTAAGAGAGAAGGAGACAGAAGTCTACGGTGAAGAGGTGCTTCCTGATACTGACAACGTCCCTAAAACATCGCTCCCTGATTCGAATCTCGATCCGGCCGTCGTAGCAATCCTCGCTGCTGATCCAAACACAGCCACTATCGAACCATACGGCCAAGCGGGATTCTCAACGCCGTCGAAGATCTCAATAGTAATTGACGGCAAGACCAGTGTATACTTCATGAAGACAGGACCGGATGGTGAAATGTTCAGAGGCGAGTCCTTTCGTATAACGGTTGATTGCTAAAGTGCTGATTCACTAACTTAACGGGTAGGGGAACATGAATCGTTGACCGCCATACATTCTGCGGTTCCCTCGCTTTGCCCGAAGAGTATAGCCCACGGCAAACTCTCCGATTCCTCTGACTACTTTCTCCTCACTGAATTCATCGACATGGAAGCTGTTGGTGGTGGTCAAAACAGCGGTTTATCTCTAGCCCAAAAGCTTGCCAAACTTCATAGTTCACCAGCCCCTGTTCCTCGAGGGCTGCCAAGACCAGCATTTGGCTTCACTGTCATGACTTGCGTCGGCCGCACTCCTCAGAACAATCATGGAGCCGTTCCTGGCCTAAGTTCTTCGCCGAAAACCGGCTCCGCCCTGTCTGCAAGCTCGTTGAGAAGAATCATGGAGTAGACACCCAATTGACATCGTTACTAGATCGGATCGTTCAAGAAGTTGTTCATCGTTTACTAGGGAATGGACATCTGGGAGGCAGAAAAGGTGGTGTCCAACCGGCACTCGTCCATGGAGATTTGTGGTCCGGGAACAAAGCTCGAGGAAGAGTTGATGGGAAAGGTGGAATTCAAGAGGTCACATTTGACGCAGGCGCTTGCTATGCGCATTCCGAATACGACCTAGGAATAATGAGGATGTTTGGTGGATTCTCTGCCGGGTTCTTTAATGAGTATCATCGGTTGATACCGAAATCCGAGCCGAAGAACGAGTATGATGACCGCTTGGCGTTGTATGAATTGTAAGCAAGTCTGGGTAGCAGCCCCCTGCAGTTTCAGCTTCTCCTAATGTTCACAACAGATATCAGTGGTTGAATCACTATGCGTTGTTTTCTGAAGGGTATAGAGAGGATGCGCTGGATTGTATGGAGAAGCTGATTCAAAAATATGGCAAGGTTGAGGAAGAAGACCCGATTTCTCCCTAACACGATGTATGGTCTCTCGGAGACAGGTAGCTTCTTATTCTGGAGTAAACTCTGAGTCGTACAGCGGCGATAATAAGAGGGCTCAGTCGGAGAATGGGTGGGTCTCGTAACAATGAATATCATGTTGAGACAATCTCAACTTTGCAGATCCTGCCAGGAATCTCAGACACCTTACACCTCAGCGTTAATGTAGGTAGAGTAAAGTGCAAAATGAGGTACTTGAGGTACCTTACCTTACGATGTACCTTACAGTAGATCATCATGAGTGTTGGAACTTTGCATAATTACATAATCTTGAGCATAAGATATATTCGCATAAATCGCGTTAGCGAAGAGCCTCAACCACACAGCATTCAGCTGGAACTGAATGTATATAGATCGTTCTTCTGTCTTCACATCTCGTGAGATGTTATGCGAGTTGACCCAATGCGAGGTTCTGTTGTCGTCTCTGGCGCGACAATGCGACTAACAAGCACCTGACTGTCAATCCTCATTGTTCTTTCACGTTTACAACACTTTGTCGAGCAGTCTACAAGCTTCTCCATTGTCTTTGAAATAGCAATAATTCAAGGCGGACTGCAAATTCGAGTTTCATTCTCTCGTTTCACACGCGCATTCCTTCGCAACACGAGCAGCCAGGATGGTAGACACAAAAGAATCGCTTAAACCTTTCCACAACATGGCGAGATCTAGTTCGCCAGCACAGCTCTGGAGCTACCGAGTTCCTTCACCACCGAGGGTCGTCGTGCCTCCGCCGCAACTCACCTCATTGGGCTTACCAGATCTTCACATCGATCAAAGTTCGTTATTCGATTTTGAATCTAGCGGTTTCGCAAACGCGGAATTCCTCAAAACCGTGACATACGGCGACTTCATGACCGTGAACAATATGATCGATTGGAGATACGAGCAACGTAGGATGGCACAACAGGTCTTACCGTTTCTGTTCCTTGGTCCGGTGTCTGCGGCGAGAGATTCGAAGTTCCTTCAAGATAATGGCATTACTATGGTTCTGGCAGTCCGTAATACCATGTCCGCACAGGCCAAGCTTCTCAGTTCCAAGGCAGCGGTAGGGCTAGGGATTCAGTGCAATTTCATCGATGTAGCTGGAAACCAAGAGCTTATCGCTGCCTTTCCGAGAGCAATCGAACTTATCAATACGCATCTCTCTTCCATGTATCAACTTGCACAGAGCAGGAACAATCAAGCATCCGGATCTGAAGACTGCCCCTCAACTCCTGGGAAAGTCTTGGTCTTTTGCGAATCTGGCAACGAGCGTTCGGCGACAGTGGTAGCTGCTTACCTCATGGCCATGTACTCGATGGATCTTATCCCATCAATTCAGATCGTCCAGGCTCAGAGGTTTGCAGTGGCGTTTGATGAGTCGTTGAAGACTCTTCTTCAAACCTACAATACTATCCTTCGAGCTAAGAGGGATGTTGTTCAAGCTGGCAATGAATACTTGAGGAATGGTCATGTAGCCACTGGAGGAGCGGCTGAATCTAATGCGCATGAAGCAGGGGCCAGCAAAAAATCCACCAAGAGGACCTTGGACGAGGCTGATGATGAAATGGATACGGACGCGGACGAGGGATCTGGCATGGAGGAGAGATTTGAGAAAAGGGAAGGCCACGCACCGTTTCAAGGATGACCCGCCGCCTAGCAATGTTTTCCAGGGCGATGGGGAGATTCAAGATACCATTTTTATATAGCATGCTATGCTAAGAATTACGGACGGGGCTGAGACACGTGAGTATCAAACCCTTTTCTAGCAGCCATGTTCCTTTCTACGCGTGACTTGCAGATCAACAAATACAAAGCCCTAAACGATCTAAACTGACCGCCTACAGTCGCGTAGCATGTGAATGTCATGCTCAAGGCAATGTCATGCTCAAGGGTTGTGACAGTGAAGGCAGCATAACACGATTCACAACACCTCACCCAGCTTGATAGTAGAGAGTAAAAGTTTTCATCGGGCTACTACCAAGATCTACCACCTACCCCTTCCTCAGACAACCCTTCCAGTACTCGCGTTGCCAGGGAACCCTCCGAGATTGAACCATAGCACATTGTTACCAACCAAGTAAAGGTGGCCTTCCCTTAGAACCTTGTGTAACCTCGATTCCTGGACCTGCATATTTGGATACTCACATCTTATTCACCGTATTTTGTTGTATCGTTATTCAGATTGTGGAACGCTCGTTAATTTCGAAATGGTTGCACCGCCCCCCTTCAGAATGCAGACGCGAGGTCGAGAGAATATTAAAGCGCCGGTGAAATACGACGGTCTGGTTGCCCACGACAACTCCGAAGAAGAACTCTACCGACCGACCGTTGCTCAACGAAGATCTTTGGGTTACCGTGGCAAAGTCATCGAGTTCAACCCAAATCTTCCACCTGCTGCATTTCCAACACTGGAGCTGGGACAGCGGAGAGAAAGCAATGCACCCGTGGTGAACTACACGGAGATGCGCGACACGACGGTGGAGCAGACCAACAGGTATCTGCCCTGTGAAATGCACAGATCTGCTTATCCGACCCCTAACACCTCGACGTTCAATCCAAATACATTTCGCTGCTCTCAGTTTAGAAATTCCGGTACTCAAGACCCCACACTGAACACCGATTCTCAGGCACTGTACAAGACTCAAGAGATGACCGGCAACATGGGAATATTGGCATTACCGCGATCTGCCCCAATTACCCCTCAAAGCGCATACCTGATGGAGAAGAAATGGTCGGGTCAAGGATGGAAAGGCTGGGATACAAGCAACAACCTCCAGAACCCTGTGTACGCGGATAACGCAAAGATCATGAAACGGTTTGACGCGAGAACAGAGGAGGACTGGAACATAGCCGAGATGGAGACAAGCGATGAGGAAGGTTCATCTGGACCAACCACCTCGAACGGTGCAAGTACCCAGAGGTCACCTGAGGCTCTGGGCCAGCTTTGGGGGGAAATTCCGGTCGCTCTCAAGGTGGACTTAGTGGATATCATGGAGGACTTCTTTCCCTCAAGAACAGAGGCAATGCATCGTCTTCGCCTGAATGGAGGTCAACAGCAGAAATTGCTTGATCTCCTGGATAAACGTGAGGAGCAGGCCGCTGTAGAGGACGAAGCTGCAGCATCTTTACGAACTGAGACAATGCGAATCCTGCTCAGTCGCAGCGGGGAGGAGCTAAAGCGCGTAACCCAGACGGGGTTTCGACAGCTTCTTAAGGAGAGTCTCTACAAATCAATTGGAGAAAACGACTACTATACAACAACGAGCGCGGACCTCTCAAAGGCCAAAGAGTACTTGAGATGCTGTGGACAGCAGCCTGGGCTCTTGGACCACTGGACGAGTGCATTGGGCTTAGGACCAATTCATGCTGCCTTGGACAGTGTGGAGAGCGTATATCAGCCAGATACTGCTGCTCGGCGTGTTCCGAGCGACAGCCAGGGTGTTCTAGAGTTACCCCCTGCAACGAGACAAAGTCTTCCAAAAGAAGTGTCCATTATCAAGTCTAGCATCTTGGTGCAACCCTCTTCCCAAGTTGCCATGCTCAACAATTCGTTTACCAATAATCTTTCGAGAATATCGCAGCACTCATTGCCTCCACCACAGCTTCCAAGGCCCTTTGTTTCTCCAGATCCATCCACAACTACGGCACATCAACACAACAGCCTTAATCTACCAAGAGCATCCGATATCCAGACACCGCTCCCCACGCCTGAGATTCTACCGACACCGGTATCAGACCATCCCCCAAATGCTCAGCCATTTCATGGACAGCCCGCAAATGGAAGCCATGAAGGCCATACCGACGACGAAGAACCTCCGCCTAAGAAACGCCAAGTCTCCGCCCCAAAGAGGAAATCGGTATCGTTTGCTCCAACCCCGACACCTTCATCCAATGCAAAGAGTAACAATACCGTATCACTCCCCAAAGCCGCCACCAAGGGAACGAGGAGGAAAACCACAATTCCGGCTTCAACCACAGCTCCTGTGGCTACTATGGTAGCTCCCTCACCCGCCGGATCTCCAAAACCCCCACCCATTAGCGCAACACTGAATTCTGCACCAGCTACCACCGTAAGAAGAAATTCTATGGCAGCACCCCCAAAACCGACATCATCCAATCCAAGCAACAACAGTAACAACACCACACCTCATCAACCTCCTCCACCAACTGCTCAAGCCAACGTTCCCCGACAAAGTAAATCCACAGCTCTAACTCCGCCTTCCCACACCATGGCTGACGGAAGAATTCCTAAGACGCCTGCACCCAATGCACCTGCGCCAGCTTCCAAGGCACCAGCGTCCAAAGCAACAGCGCCCAAGGCATCCGCCCTCAAAGTACCAGCAGTCAAGAAGGCCCCTGCCACCAACAGGAAAAAAGCCGCCACTCCAGCCCTTCCAAAGGCTGCAGGAAAGGAACAAGGGAAATTTGCGTCTAGAAAAGCAGCCAAGGGCGGTGGTGGTGGGATTGATGAGAACGGGGGCAGGAAATGAGGTGGTGTTATGATGGACAATGGAGCTGAAGTGGTGTTTAAGGGGAGAAGTTGATACATCTACTGCGGGAGCGGGTCAGGGAGCATTCCTGAAATGGTGGTCGTGGTGGCGTCTTGGTTATGCATCCCTTATTGGCAAGGCCACTTTGGCTTTGGATAAGATCGTGCCCATAGCAAATGAAGCCGACCGTCTTGGGCGACAAATCTTGGTCCCAGGCACTGAAGCATCATGACATCCCGCGGTATTTTTCACTAGAAGGATTAGTCTTGACGTCTCGAACGCGGGTTACCTTATGCCAAGTTGATACTCGCAACCCCTACCCTAGTATGTATGTATCTATTCTCACCACTCTGAAGAAAACAGCCCTTGGCCGCAACCGCCATCGCACTAGCAGACGCGCTCATAACCCAATCGCAAATACAACCCTCCTCTGATTCCCTCGCGTATCAACTCTCAATTACCCCCCCCTCCCCGCTTTCAGACTGTCAATTCAATTCTAAAAAATCGCACATGGCGCTTCTACGCCCCCGACTGCAGATTTGTTAGGTTTGATCTTATTTTACTTCATCCCATCTCTTCCATTCAATTCCACCTCCTCCTCCACCTCCTCCCCACCCTACCCCCTCCCATCCCATCCCCTCCCCTCCCTCCCCAAACTTCCTCCTCCCCACTGCTCGCTTCCCCCCCCAGACGCGGTCTCAGACCCCCTACCTCGGCGATTTCTTCTCGCTCGGCTCGGTGCGGCCACTGGTAACGATTCCGGTTGAATGTAGATGTTACTGCAGTTTATGGTAGCGGGGTTTGGGGTTGGGAGAGAGCGGAGGGGGGCGTTTAGGTGGGTGTGAGGGTGTGGCTTGTAGGGGGTGTGGGGGATGTGGGTGTGGCTTGTGGGGGATGTGGGGTGTGGGGATGAGGGGTTGGGAGTGGAGGGAGAAGGGGAAAATGTAAGAGGGTGGGAATTGCGGTAGAGGAGGGAGAGCGTGGGAGCTGAGTGTCTTTCGACTGATGGCGCCTCGGAGACTGTGGCGTGGTTAATTTGGTTTTGGTCCGAGGACGTCGGTACGAAGAGGGTACACATTGAAAGGCTTATGGAAGTGGTAGAGAAACGAAGAGCCGTATAAGCTCTTACGAGAAGTCCCCTTGAAGAACTTTAAACCCTCAATTTACATCCTTGAGATACTCGTATAAACCGCTCGCCGCTCACCTCCCCCCCCTCACCCCCTCAAGCTCCTCCCTCAACCCCCCCAACACCCCCTCCCTCTCCCGCAAATGCCCCTCCAACCCCTCCACCATCTCGCTCACACTCCTCAAATCCCCCTCCACCCCCCTCAACCTCCCTCCCACCTCGCTCCTGCCCTCCCCGCGCTCCAACTCCCGTATCTCCTTGCGCTTGTACTCCAGCAGCATCTCCAGCTCGCGCTTCACGAGCGCCGGCTTGCTGTTGTTGTCCCGGCGGCTGGCGGATTTGCCTTTGGGGGTTTTGGCTTCGAGAGAGGCGATTTTGTCTTCGAGGGTCGTGAGTTGTGTTTTCAGACGCACTTCCTCCCAGTCGCGGTCTTTGTTGCGGGTGCTGCTGAAGTCGGTGCCCGAGGGCGCGTAGCTGGATTTCCCGCCGACGCCGAGGCGGGAGAGGTAAGTGTCGCCGAATTTGGCTTTGCGGCCGGTGGGCGTTTCTCGGTCGTCTTCGCTGGTTGCCCATCGTTGTGCGGGGGATTGGACGCGGTCGAGGGTGTAGTCGATTTTGTTTTCTTCGAAGCTCGCGCGGAGGCTGGGGGGGACGGAACGAGGGATTCGGTAGCCTTCGTGTCGCTGGTTGAGGATGTGGAGGAAGGCGAGGGCGGCGTGTTTGTTTATAGCGGGCTGAGAACTTGGATTCACCAAATTCCACGCACTTCTTAGGTCCGTGTCGGGCACGTCCAAGCTTGCGTATAGGGGGTCCAGGGAAGAAAACGAGAGAGTGCCAGTGCTTGGAGAGGCGTTGGCGGTGTAGATTGATGTGTATTTGCTCATATCCGAGGGCGACATGTACCAGTCGAAGCCGTCTTTTAGACCGGGAGGAGAGGAGCTAGGGGAAGGGATGGAGGGGTAAGAAGTGGAAGTTTCTCCGGAGAGGGCGCGTGTGGCTTGGACAAGGTGGGCTTTCGATTCAGGGACAAGCCAGTCGGGGAGGGTGGTAGGGACATCGGAGTATTCCTGTGCAATTGATAGTTAGCAGGCGAATTAGAGGACTGGAGAGAGCTGCAAGTAGCGTACGCCATTAATTAAGTCAAATATCACTCTCATAGCAACGCAAAATTCCTCAAAGTCAAGATTCCCATCATTGTCGACATCAGCAAGGTCCCAGACCCGCTCGAGCTGATCATCCCGTAGCTGGCTGTTTTGGAGGACGGAGGCGGCTTGGGCGCCGGTGAGGTGGGTGCCGCCGTTGGAGAGGGAGGAGAAGATTTCCCAATAGCGTTCGATTTCCTTTTGCACGATTTTCTTATTCGACATTGCATTGGCTGTGGGTTATTGTGAGGCCATTGCCTGTCTGCAAAGACTTGGGCTGATATTAAGCTTGGGCGTCGTCAGATGGCGGCTGAGCGGGCCGAGGCCCGGCGGTAGCTAGTCGTCTTTCAATGGGATGGAAAGACTGACTGGTTATAAAGCATCCCGGACAGGAAAGGTTGAACCAGGTTTCAAACCGAGCAAGACTTCTTCCACTTCAATTATCCAGCCATTGAAGCAAGACCTCTTATTCAATAATATGAAGTTATCCCTCTACGTGTAAGCGAGCATTCGCGCCGTCTAACTCATCTTTGCTACCCTCGAGGGTATAGACGATGGCTTCTGTCTTCGCGGCCGCGGCAACGCTGGTCATTAAATGTGAATAGGATCAGCAGCATCTCCCTCGTGTCCGTACAAATCGGGCAAGAGATCGATAATAGATCCTCGATGACCCCAACCTCAAGCTTCATAACTCGAATGCCAATCCATATCTATTATTCATACACATCGCCGAGAGAGTTTGCTTCGACAATCAGGTTAAATCTGTCATGATTAAGTTCGCTGGCCTGGCATCGATGTAGCAGATCCTTTGGAAGGCTTTTGCTCCTACTGGGAGATGGACTCTGAGTGATACGTGATTAGAAGATGATTGCTTGTCAAGTCTATACACGGTACCGTACCTATGGCCTGGTGATAGTGTTAGCCAAGTCATCCTCGTCTACAATCTCTGATCAGCCATCCCAACTGAGATGCAACGTTCAAAGACCACCTTTTCTGGACTCAGATAAACACGCCTATCAAAGGCGACGGTCAAAGTATTCGTCATCAACAATACTTTTCCTTGAAATCTGATTCAGGCTTTTTTGATGGCGACATTGCATACAAACGTCGTGGATAACCTCTTTGACTGACATGGGTATCCTATCCGGGGGATTTTCTTTCGTTACGACATGAACAGCTCGATGATTTTCATTGGTACTACTCTCTCTTTTTGTCCCTATTCTTTCGCAAAGCCGGATAAACCCTACCAGGCACACACCATACAAACCACGCACTCACCCAAAGCCAGTCAAGAATCCTCCATAACCGACTAGCTTCCCCTCGGCCCCGCCATTTCCGCCATCCGTTCACTACGGAATCCTCAAGTAAGATTTCTAAGGATTGCTATAAAAAGAACTGAAGTGATCCTTGCTGACGCCATGTAGTGCCTTCTGCAAGACTGTTGCTTGCGTGCTGAAGACCAGAGACAAGAAAAAGAGGAATACGCAGAGATAACGAGCCGGTACACTGCCTCTACGGAAAGGAAGTAGATTGTATATCAGGTATGTGGGAGAAACAAATTTCCGGCGGTTGAATTGGTGATAGATAATAGTACAGAAAAAAGTGTAGAATAAGCCAAGCAGTACTGGTTCGCAAAGCAAATGAAAGACCACAAAGAGATGCAGATTTACCTCCAGGAGCGACGCAGAGTATAGGCGTCATTGAGGGACTTATAAATTGGTCGCCAATATTCCGGATCCGGTATGTGAAGACCCACGCAAGCAATAGCAACGACACCACACATGATCTGGATTGTGCATGCAATCTGGATTCCGAAGACCACAGTTGTTGTGGGCCTTGCTAAATAGCCGCTCTTTGGTAACCTCCTGTAGAAGTCGGAAGACGGGAATGAGAACAGATGGGTACAGTGATGAGTTTTCCATCGCATGAATGCTCAGTGTCAAAAGACTGAGTGCGAGGTAGCAGTAGAAGCGTCTTAATGATCGTTGGCAGAGAAAATCGGCTTGAGTGGGTATTTATTCAGGATGGGTATCCAAGGATGGTGGAACGCCTTTGACTTCCCATGGAGTACCGTTGCAGCGCATATCAAAGGTTGTTGAGAATCCGAACAACAAATAAAGCGTTCATGATGAGAAAAGATTTGATCAAGCCTACGTGCCTCGCTTCTCGGAACAAGAACGCCATCTGGATCAAGCTCGATCAAGTCTGGTACTTCTTCCTCTACAAGAACTGGTAAGTTCCTGGAATTTTTTATCACCGTCGGTCTGCGCTCTTTGAGATTCCATTTGCTTAGTATTGCGACCTCGACGTAATAGAGTAGGGAATATGGGCTGAAATTCCCCAGCAAATCCTCCTTTGTCAAGTGAATTCGAAAAAACCAACCAGAAAACCGTGACTATGACTTGGATTGCGCAAAGGAATAACGGATGAAGAGCGGTCGATAATAGCAACGATATTAACGCCATGCTAAACTTTCTTGGAGATACGGAATTGCATACTCAGACACAGCGATTGAAATTCTCCGAGGATCAAAGAGATATATCAAAGAGCCGAATCCAGATGAGAAGAGATTTAACAAGGAGCAGATTTTGGAGACGAGATAACAAGGGTATAAAAATGCTTCCACGGGGCGCCACGATCTGGCTCTGATTTGGGCCCCACAACTCCAGGAACAACATTTAATTTTTTTGGTCTAAAGACTGGTCGATTGAAAGCAAAATGGCTTATGCAACTGTGTGGGGTTGTGGAAGTAGATCATGTCCTTCCTTGTCAGACTCTGAAACACCGGGCAAGCTTCTGCCACCGGGAGAGAGTCAAAACGATTACCGGATCTTTCTCTAGAGCATGGCCGTAGGCTAACTCATAAGCCACAATCTTGCCATATCGTTGCGGGTAATCAATCACATACTTCACTTCGAAACATCTGAACGAACAACCAGTCTTATCGGGTATAAAGACGATCGACTCGAGTTGAATTGGAAAGCATTTGCGACACCGAGATTTGGACATTGGGGCACATGGAAATACCTAATCTTGGTCTTCTACTCTGGCCATCGGCCTACCTATCAGACCGATTATCGAATACTGGTCCCCGTCTCCTACTGGTGTGCCTATCTTACCTTACCCTTTTGTCATAAGATTCTCCACTCTCCAGTCCCCAGTCATGATCCCAATGTGCTTGACCAATTAGATAATTTGATCCCATACAAGGCAACGGTGCGTCAGTACTAGTCTGACATCGTATGCATGAAAAATTACGTTACAATACCTCGAATGCATAGACAATCTAGTATCCTTGCAAGTTCATCAGCCTCGATTGTACCAGAGAAGAAGATAAACATTTCGGTAACCTAGTCGAGTCCGCCAATCCGTCACTTATGCATGTGCTCGCCTGCATGCATATGGCACATATATGTCCTTATAGCTGGGCTCTACACCTTCACGATCGATACGCTCTTCGTGCTCGACAGAAGCCTGGTCTTGAAGGTGTAATTTAGCATCATGGCAAAGATTCACTCGGAGCTCAGGGGTCGAACCCAAGATCAGGCTTTCTCAACGAGTAATCCCTTACATGTTGATACTGAGCTCATGGATGCAAGGGATTTCAAAGCCTCGATACTAAAGTCAGCTCTTCTCCTGTTTTCAAGACTTGACAAATTGAATGCTAGAGATGGAGTACAACACAGTTTGGATCCACCCCACTGGGTTGGAAGCTGCCGCGTTGAGCACTTCTTGGATCACCAACTTTAGTACCCCTACTTATGAGTTTCAACGCCTAACAGTACTGTCGAAGCCTAGCTATTCCCGCATCGCAAGATTTTTGATGTCTCTTGTATTTTCTTTGCTACTTTCGACCTATCTTGTGACCTGGAGTCGATATAAGCTTGCGAGCCATGACAAAAAGAAGGGCAAAGATGCTCCGATGCTACCATATTGGGTACCATTTCTTGGACATGGCCCTAGTTTTGCATGGAATGCTGGGCATGCTGTCAATGCCTTTGCGTCAGGATCCATCCTGGAATGTATAGAACAATATGCTGACAATGGCAGCTCTCAATGTACCGACTACAAACCTGTTAGTATCAAGCTCTGGAAAACTCAAATGTACTTCATCACTGGGGCTCAGAATATCAGAGCAATATTCAGCAATGACCGCACCACGATATCGGCCAAAGAAGGCCCCATACACGCATTGAAGGTGCTATTCCCTGTTCCGAAGCAAACCATCGCCCTGTATGAAGCGGACGATTCCGGGGTCGGAGCCCAGCCTCGGCTATGGAGTACAGTGCATCCAGATCACCGTGTGTACCATGCGCTTTACAAGATTTCGACCGAAACCCTCTCCGGCTCGAGTATGCAGCCCATTGCCGATCGTTTCATGGTAAAACTCTTTTCTTTGATTCGAGAGAGTGAGATCGGTCAGGATTGGGTGGCAATGTCTGATCTAAGCTCTTTTATCAAAGAACCGCTATTTCAAGCAGCAGTGGAATCAATCTGTGGACCGCACTTGTTCGCTCTGAACCCAAATTTGGCGCAAGATTTCTGGGCTTTTGACAAAGAAGTCGTCCCTTTATGCAAAGGGTATCCAAGATGGCTTAGCCTGGGATCCTCGAAGGCGCGAGACAAATGCGTGGAAGCCATGCGGAAATGGAACAGACATGCTAGAGAGCACTTCAAAACAGAAAAGCCAAACAGTGATGCTGAATTCGAATCCCTCTTGGGCACACGGTTCGTCAGAGCTAGGAAGGAGTTTTACTCGAAGCTCGAGGCCTTCACCGATGATGCCATAGACGTGCTTGATTTGGGTGCTATATGGGCGTAAGTCTGTATTTTATACGACATAAAAGCCTTGCTAATGCCTCAACTTAGCACAAATAGCAATACCATTCCCGCCTTGTTGTGGTGTTTAATCGAAGCAGTGCGAGACCCATATCTGCTCTCACATCTCCGAAGCGAGTTCTCTAGTACAATCTGTTCCGGCACTTCTGCTGATCTACGTTTTGACTACTCACAACTCGGTCGCCAACCACTTCTCCAGTCAATGTATGCAGAGGTACTCCGCCTTCGTCTGTCGTTGTTTAGTTTGCGCAGCGCCCAGGGCGCCGACTTCCAGCTCGGGGAATATACATTGCGCCAGGATCAGACCATCATGATATCTAGTTATACGTCTCACATGGACCTAAACGTATGGAATACGGGTACCAACGATGATCCTCACCCGATCGATGAGTTCTGGGCTGAAAGATTTCTGGTACACCCAAACGATCCTAGTAGCGGGCCTCTGAAGAAGGCAGTGCCTACACCGCAAGAGCATGCGCCGTTGACTTCGGTCAAAGACGACGTAAACAGGTGTGTGCAGCTAGCAGAAGGACCACGATTCTCGACCAAAGGACTCTCGGGAATCTTCATTCCCTACGGGGGAGGATCACGCCTCTGTCCAGGGCGGCACTTTGCAAAGCAAGAAATACTCTTGGGTTTAGCTTATTTCCTTACGGCGTATGATTTTCAACTCAATGTTCCAAAGGGATGGAAGGCGGAGCCAGATCTGACGGTGGTGGGTACTGGGACCCTGCCGCCCAAGGACAAGATTCCTTTTAGCGTCCGTAAAAGGGACTACGCGATCTAGAGATCGATACGGAGTACGTCAGGTACCAAAAACAAGTGGCGTTTTCGCTTGGTCTTGGCCCGTCGCCCATCTTTGTGCCTCTTCTTCCGAGGCTTTTTCCCGTACACACTACGCGAATCAGACCAATTCAACGATTAAACCTTCTCAAGAATCCTATGAGACTATATGTCGATTTGAGATGGATAGCGATATACCGTACGTGATTGTTCGCAACGGCACAGCCCGGCTGCTGTTTGTTCTTATGGGCGGCTTAATCAACACTTGGTCGGTCTTTGAAGATTGACTTTTGCTTTCCCCTCAGTGAGGCACAGCTAATAATCACTATCCCATCGTGTAATGAAGTGGATCCTAGATCTCGCCTGCCCCTCGGATGTTGGTTGTTGGAATCATGACCTGCAGACTACGGTCAGACCGTGGGGCTGATTGATATCTGAGATTGTGAGATTAGGGCCTGACGACCATCTGCTCAGCCGTGGCACACTAGTGGAACAGGCCCCAGGGGACATGGCAGTTGCCGATCCAGGGACTCGGACGCGGGATACCAAGCGAAAGGCGTGCATTAGCGGCGGATTACTCCGACCGTCTGGGGAAGGTCATTGTTATCTTTCCCAACCAAAGGAGTTCATGACGTATGAAACACGGTTCTGAATGTATATTACCGCGTATTCTATTGGCGACCAGGTCAGAACTGCGCCAGCAATCTAAGGCAGACAACCGCCATCCAACTCGCTCCGAATTTCCTTCAGCTCCTATTCGATGACGGCACAAGTTCGCATGCTTCGTCTGCGCGGAAAGTCGTCGGACTGCACTGCATGTAAGGATGCTGACGATAGACACGCAGAGAGTTCACCATTTACTGCACACGCCGCACATGACTTGCTGTATAGCGCATGGCATATGCGAGTCAGAAACTCTGATCGATGATGATCTTTGCCAATCTGCAGATAACATGCTTGCGAAACAGCTACTATATGCCCAGTCAAATGCGCCCGCTTCAGTTTCGCTAGATTGAGAGGAACTACGGCCGAGGGTTAGACTCGTCTGATGTTGGTGGCTTGTTCCGACTAGAAGACACGACGAATTGATCCTGGATTTGTCGATGAATCAAGGCTGTCGAGAGTCTTCATCTACTTGAATCAATGCCTGTCATCCTTCCTCGATTGCACGACTGAACATAATCCATGGCGAGCTTGGGACACAGCGACACTGGACTGATTCCCGAGAAGCTCACCGAGTATCAATTCAAAGTAAGTCCAAGTCGATAGTCTGGTTCGTAAAGGCATGAGGAGAGACAGACTGCTTAACAGAATCCCAGGTAACCATTTGAACGTTTACAATTACCGCATTCCCGTTTGTACCATTTCGGCTCTGTGTTCGCTGGAAAGTCTTCCACCGGCTTTTCGTCGACGACGCGTTTGTAGTGCTTGGATTCTTACTCCTCTTAACGTACACAAGCATATGGAGCAATCGCGCCAATGATTTGTACGCCGTTTTCGACGTCGGAGCCGGCTACACCAAGCCCGATCCAGATTTCCTTTCACATTTGAACCGCTTTAGAACCGCGGAATTAGCAGCCGTCATTCTATATGAATGCTGTCTGTGATTCATCAAAGCGGCTTTTTTGCTCTTCTTCCGAAGACTGAGCAACCAGGTTAATCATCAGAGAACCATCTGATGATGCATTGTGACGTGGGATGTAGCTACCTTTATCGTGTTTCTCGGTGTTCGCAATTGGAGATGCACAGTCAACTCTACCAAATATACCGTTGGTGAGGCCGTTCAGATCGTAAACTTGGTTTACCGAAGAGCTAATATAGCATTCAGCTCATTGCGTCGACGTCGCAATCGCAAAGTTCTCACAAAAGGCCCTTGAGATTCAAACAGCAATGAACGTCCTTTCGAATGCCTCAAGTAAGTTTCAATCTTTGCTTAAATTTCGTCTACTTCTAACTAGGAATTGTGTCACGTCCTTGCAATTCAAATCCTACTATATTTACTAACAGATCTCAGTGTTCATAATTTCCATGACCCTTCTCTGGAAAGTGCAGATGACAACGCGCAAAAAACTCGCTCTCGGCGGCATCTTCTCCCTGACAATATTCATCATGACCGCCTTCATCACCCGCGTTCTCATTGTCAACCAGAAAAACTTCTTCATCGACGAGACCTGAATGAACAGCTGAAGCGTCATCGAAATGTTCATAGATATATTCAATCATATTCTCACCTCCTCGAACCCACCACACACAAGCTCCGTCACTGATTCCCAACAGCTGTCATAGTCGCCTGCCTAGCATCCTTTCGCGCCCTCTTCACCTCGCAGACAATCTCCCAGCGCCTACCCGATTACAACGGACGTGACTCAGAACGGCGAGTCCTACACAACAAAAGGCGTATTGGCTGGTTCTTCACTAGTCTGATGCATCACGAGGAACCGCACAGACTGAAGAGGTGAAATGATGGGTCAAGGATGGGGCGGGAAGGAGATGAGCGGATAGGGAAGGTGCTGATTAGGGGGGATTTTACGCGGCAGTAGAAGCAGGGCCATGAATGAATTAGCCTTGGAAGTACCAAGGCGAGTAAGCTCGTGAGTCAACATATAATGTCGAATGCTCGCTCGAGGCGATCATCAAGCCCATCATGACTCTCAAGCATCAGCGCCCTAACCCGTCCCACCACCTTCCAACTCGAGAAACCCAACTCTGCATTAACCCCCGTCTACATCCTCAACCTCAACCTCCACCCCCAACCCTTCACGTCCCCTCTCATTCTCCAAAGCCCCCTTCCTCCCTTTGAACTTTTCCTTCACGCTCAATCAACCAAGGGCTGCAACGTATTTATGACGTCTTCCTCTGCAGAGAAGATTGCACACGCCATCGCGCTTGGTGCGAAAGGCGGCGTGGACTACACCGACGAAGGAGGGTGGGCTAAGAAGTTACAGAAACTGCTGCCCAAGGGTCGACCGTTTCTTGATACGGTGATCGATGGTGGGGGTGGCGATATAGTGGGGACTACTTGGAAGCTGTTGAAGATGGGGGCTGCGATTGTGAGTTATGGGATGACCGGCTTGGAACAGCCGGTCTTTCCCATGCAGGCAGTTATGAAGAACGTTGAGTTGAAAGGGAGTACGATGGGCTCGAGGGGGGGAGTTCGGGGAGATGGTACAGTTTGTAAGGGAGAAGCGGATTCGGCCGGTCGTGGACAGAGTGGTGGATGGAATCGAAAATCTGGAGGAAATCGAGGGGCTTTTTGAGGATATGCGGAAAGGCAGGCATTTTGGGAAATTGGTTGTGAGGATTAAAGGAGACAGAAAGGAGTACTCGGGCGGGGGTAAGCTGTGAGCTGGGAGCTGTCGATATGGGGTTCTAAGAGATGATAGTTACATTCATACTTGGGAAGTCTATGTTGAGTGAACTCATGATGTGCAAGACTGGCTGGCACGTTCGGACTCTGTTCCGAAGCCAGTAGCGTCTAAAATGTGTATCAGTAACAAGCAACAAGCTCAGACCAAGAAGATCCAAAACCTCGTCTACTCTTGCGGAACGTTTTCAAACAACACATTGAATACTGCCGTGCATAGTGTATTCTGGTCTACTCTTGCGGAACCATTTCAAACAACACATTGAATACTGCCATGCATAGTAATTCCTGGTCTACTCACACAATCCTTCTACGCAACGCCTGTCAGGTCCTCAGGACCCGCATAAATCTCTGCGACTGAGATGAGAGGATTGAGATTCTCAGGTCTGCCTGCGGGAGGGAAGAAAAAGGGGGCAGGTTGGATCTCGTTGCTAAGAGCAGGCTTGGAAAGAGGTCATATCTGCAAAAGCGCGCTGGTTTGTTTTCGGACGGTAATATATAAAAAGCTGGCCATCAGCGAACACGACTGGGTTTTAGTAGACTTGGAAAGACAATGTGAATTTGTGATGACCTGAAACTATGAACCTTACGCTTTGGCACGTCGGCCTTTTGCTCGTATTTGCTCAAGGTATGTTACGATGATGTCGGTGCAGCTTTCTTGCGACGAAGAAGATGGAATGTGTACAACGGTGCAGAGCGAGACTCGTTAGATTTCGCGTCTTTGACCGTTTCTATTTTCTTTCAAAACATAAGTCAAGAAGTCATATAAGATCTGAATATGATAAGATCAATGTAAGCGTGTAAGAGTAGCATAGAGAGACGAGAGATTCGTTCTACTAAGTCAAGGAAGCCTTGTTATTGAGGGTTGCTTGTAAGCTTTTGGTTTCGTGACTTTTACTTTTGTCGAGGATAGAGGTTTTGAATGCACGGCTGGTTGATGGTTGGGAATGGTTTCTCTTGTATGAGGTTGTTTGAAGGAGGGAAGTTGATGGGAACAGCATTGGTTGAAAGGAGTCGATGGAATTAATTAGTGAGCTTTGCGTCGTAGACTGCAGGTATGGCGGAACTTTTAAATAGCTTGCTGAAGTGTTTGAGGCAAATGTTATCGCTTAAAGCTCAGGTACAAAATCGAGAGTTTGGGTTCTTGTTCGCTTCTTTGTAGTTGCTTTCGACTTGTGATGAAGTCTACGTATCTTGTCCTGTTTGCTTACCCGAGAACATACCATAGTAAGATATGTCTGCCGTTATTTTTACCTTGCCTTGTTGACATTCGCATACTACTTGCACCTTATTCGTAAGCAGATTAAAATTTCTTTCATGTAGGAACAGATTCCCGAATTCGCACCAACCCTCATGAGGCTGAGAATCAGCATTTCTGGAACTTCTCAGTAGCAAGTCTTTCGATCTAATCAGCTATCCCATCTTCAACCTGGAAATCGTACTCTCTGCGAGACTCAGGATCCGTCAGTATATCCGCCGCATAGCCGACTTCTACAGCCGTGACATCAATCTTATCGGATTCTTCCCGTGACAACCCTTCCTTTCTCTTCAGCTTGTCCGGATGGCACTCAATGCGCTTCTGCTTCGCCGCCCTCTCAACAACATCTTGAGGGCTGAAGATGTCGATGCCAAGCGTCTCATAAAGCCGGGGTCGTTTCCGAGTCCGCATATTTTGCCGGGCTTGTGGCCGTGGCCGCAGCTGCGACCGGTTCGCCCTCGTTTTCCCCCAACAGGTACTATACATATGGTCTCGAAGGCCCGCCGCGTCCGGGAAGTTGATGTTACACAACGTGCAGTACGTTTTGATATGCACGGCCGAGTTCCGCCAGTGCTTCTCAAGGTCGTGTACAGTGTGGGCCCAGAAGCCACATGGGCAAAAGTTCCATTTATCTTTGTCGTGCGTGGAACGGTGCCATGATACCAAGCCTGCGAAGGCTTGGTTTTCCTTGCAGAATTGACAGTATTCGCTTGCGTGATCGATCAGACAGTGGCGATGGAGTTTGTCTTCGGATTCGAAGTCCGTGGTGGCGCGGCAGAAGACGCACATGAAGTGCTCGGGGGAGTTCCATTTGTGGTAGACTAATTCGGTTTCATATCTGAAGACAAGTTCGCAGGTGAAGCATTTGTATCCAAATTTCCTATGAGTTGTGATGGATTCATTCGGGTTGTCGTCAGTTCTTGATTTATGCCACATGTTGAGGTTGTTTTTGGCACACCGAAGACAACTTTCGTATGATATTCCCTTGAGGCGAGAAGGTGGAAAAAGATGTAAAGCGAATGAGCTTAGCTCTTTGAAGAAATATCGATGTTGCTCCTGAGTTAAACAAGAGCCGTGTAATTCGATTTTCCTGGATTTGTCCTCTGATACGGCAGATCGATATTTGCGAGCGAGTTGTGCTTTAACATACTATGCCAGCGTTAACCTGTATATAATCGTTCACAATATCTTTGTTGTGCTCTTTGATCGTTATCTTTGTACTTTGTGCTTTGTTGATCCTGCTCTTATATAATAGAAAAGGCGAATATATAGCGACAACGCTTTGTTCGATAATTTGGGAAAGGTCTTTCGCAAAACGATCATACAGCAATGCGAGTATCGGTGCTGAGAGTGGTAAATAGTTGCGAATTGAAGATAGTATTGCGAGGAGAGTCCTACAGGGACCTAATATGCGCATGCAGAGAGTGACGTCGAAGATTTTCTAGCAAAACAAGGAACAGGTACTTCAATCTTACAAGATGGTCAATTAAAATTCATCACGATGGAGAAGTCATGAAGAGCTTGAAGTTACAGCAAAAGCGCATCGATGAACCCCGAGCTACGAAAAATTGACGTTTCGTTGAAAGACTCACCATCCTTTTCGCACGCGTTCCTTGGGCCGCCGCACGATCTTTAGGGTTGGACAGACCCACCGCTGCCTCGCCTATCTCCTTTGCGACGGTATCGATCTCAGCAAGATCTTTCGGAGACAACCCTTCCTGTCTCTTCAGCCTATCCGGATGCACATCGATCCGCTTTTGCTTTACGACCTAAGCAGTTCTTCGTGAGATATATTTGGATCGTCGATTCCAAGGGCGCCGTAGTAGTCGGGTTGGTATCGTTTGTTGAGTTTGGGCTGGTTTGTGCACTCGGTCGCAAGGTGCCTGCGGAGACAGAATCGGTGCTTGAAGTTTACTTCGCAGCCGTGGTAATATGTTTCCCCGTGGTTTTCCGAAGTCGCCCAGTGTTCCTTGCGGAGTTCAGAGGTGTCGAAATGCTCCCCGCAATAGCATATATTATGAACTTGGTCTAGATGTTTGCCCATCTAGTGCATATTTCTCTGGTGCTGATTGCAGATAGTACAAAATGTCTTTGAGTGATTTGTGTAGGCCCTCTTTTGAACAGAAATCGATGGCACTCATACAGTGACGGCACATGACGTGTTTGCTTGATTGAACCTGATGCTCCCATAGTGCACGGCCAGATGGGTATTCCTTGTTGGACTTTCTGCACCAAACCTTGCGTCCTTGTCGTTGCTTCAGGAAGAAGTTCCCCAAATCGGGGTGGATCTCTGGTTTGCGGGTCCTGGTGGCCGTATCTTTTGGGATGCTTCTAGTATCTTCGCCATTCTGAACAGCTTAGAGGTTCGAAAAAGATGTTATAGGTTGAAGGGCGGAGGAAGCGATTGTCAAGAAGGGTATCTGGGTCATGACTGGAGCTCTTCCGGGCATTTTCGGTAGATTTGCGCATCTTATTGCTAAAAGAATTTACTTCTAAAATGGAATTTGATTCTCATGTACAAGTCGACAGATACGGTGAAAAGTTCATCTCGCGCAGGAATTATGACAGCTCTAGAGTAGCAACAAGTCCTACAGTATGATTCGTATTCTGACTTATCCTCATCGCGCTCCATTGTTCCTTTTGGCTGTTTACTCCTACAAGGTCTCAATCATTGATGGATGAGGTCACGTGGGGCATATTATACTATTTTAGCTGTTGCTTCTCGAGAAAACTCTGCAGGCGGAACTAGTCCATGGTGATTCGCTAACCTGTAGGTATTAAATTTTTGTTCTAGCCCACGAGCTGAAGACATGGTGAACATGGCACGTACATCGATGAGTTTCTTAGAATCGACAGAAGGTCATTTCATATTATTGTTAGATGACGAACCGACCAGCGAGACGTTTTCATTACTCCATTGAGGTAACTGTGATATCTAGCGCTCGCATCAACGTTTGTCAAAACCTTCGAAGGCGGTCTCAAAAGAGAGATAGGCAATATTGAAAGCCGGGACTGACCGGTCTCTTCCTGTTCCTTTTTGCATTTCGAGGCTCAACTGCAAGTTTAGTTGTTATATACGATATTTATGAAACCGAAAAGTGCAATGTTCCGAATATGCTCATTCCGAGCCAGGCTTGCGGATGTGGCTGTATCTCTGAAGTATCCGGGTGAGGGTTCATAGAATAGACCATTTGTGATAACATAACGGACAGTGTGAGAGAGTATGTTCTTGGGGTGGCCGGTCTTGGAGCAGAGCTTCGGTATGAAAATACTGGCTTCGAACAGAACATTCTGAGGAATTTTGAATCGAACCACGGTGCCTAGGTTGGCGGTACCTGTGGCCTACAGAAGCATAATCAGCGACTTCTTAATGATATTAATATGTAGAAATGGTCAGCGATGGAATTCACCTGTACGCGATGCTGGCTACGAACCTTCTGGCTAGTTACAGAAGAGCCTAGAGGTTACCAAACAGACAAATCGACATGTCGATTGAGATCGAGCATCGCGACGCGATGCTCACAAACAACAAGTTCACATGGCTAGATGACCATGTGGCCGAACAGCGAACGGAAGCCCACGTCGAAGTGGCCAGCTTCCACATACACAGACCAAAAGCCCGTCTAGCCCTGTCAGCTAGGTAGTCATACAACGAATTTGGAAGCCCACGTCGAAGTGGCCAGCTTTTGCTGCTGTGGGAATCAGTTGAGGGTACGACATTGGACCAAATCCAAAGTCTCAATTTCAGAGACGCTGCAGAGCGATATGGTGTGCCATTAATGGCAATACATTGCGTGGATTTGCACAATGAGCTGTTAAGACTAGCTTTAGACGGGGAAGACGCAGCATCTCTGCGCCAGATAAGATGGAAAGTGACGATGCGCTGAGGGAGTTGCTCAAGTGGAAGGTCCAAGGCTCGACTATTATGGCGGATACAACAGATACGGTTAACGAGCGTCATCTCGTTTGGTATAGTTGCCAAGGGTACAACTTTCAACGCTGTGGCTAATGTTACTACTGATGCTCTTCAATAGTGGCGAGGTTCAGAACTTTGAAGGGATTCATCCCACGCGAAAAGAGAACAACGCAAAGCAAGGTTGGTTTGCAAACCAAATTGCATCAAAGGAGTTAAGGGCTAATACCATTGACATGAAGAACCGAAGACTTTGATGCTTCAGGAATTCAGCCATTTCCACCCCGACATCCTGAAAATACTACGGTTTGGATTCCCCTGAGAAGAACTTAAGGCATGAGGGTCTGGTGGTTGGCTCTAGCTTATCGGAGGATGTAAAGTGCTAGCATCTATCCATCAATGACCCTTTGCTAAGTTAGATATATGGAAAGGTCGTCTTTGTTGGTGATGCTGCCCATCCAGTATGTTGGAGAGATTGATATATAAAAAGTAACAAAGTCACCCGACTGTAAGAGCTAATTGCTGGGCATCTACGATAGATGCTTCCGTTCGGTGGTCAAGGCTCGAATCAAACGATCGAGGAGGGCGGCGCATTGGGTTTTCTCCTCGAGGGCGTTTTGGAAGCAGCTGACGTTTCAAATCGGCTTCTGTTGTTTGGCAAAGTAAGAAGAAAGAGAGCGTCCAGAGTGCAAATTCTGTCAAAGGTTAGAATTGACAAGGAGAAAGAGGTCCAGCAAGAACTGAAGCTTTACACCGAAGTTACGGAATCGGGTAAGCTTGGCTGTCTCTCTCAGAGCTGTCAGTATGTATACTTGTGTTGACAGCTTATGACGCATTGCCAACTTCGTTCGCAGAACGAATTGCACACGATTTCGAGTAAGCCACTATCAACTTTCAATCCGCTAATCAAGTCCAATAACTCAAATTGTGTCCAGGTTCGACGTGCGCCAAAACTGTAACGGCTTGATGCAGGCCCAACTTCTTCCCCCAAGTGATGAAGAGGACGTCGTGCCTTTGAATCTTCGCCCTTCGGACCAAACGAACTTGGTTGCTACAGCCAACCTCAGGCCCACAAGCGGCATCCGAGTGAGGGCAATAAGGCTGTTTTAATCTGGTAAGACCCTTTGCATCCTCATAGCTTCATCCCATAGATCTTGGCCGGACTTGTCCTGTAGTTTCCCAGCCCAAGCAAAAGTCTCCAAAAGCAATTTCGCATCGCACCAATTCGATAGTGAGAGCTGCGAGACCGCTTGAACGAGAGAACAGACGAACCATGATTTCTCGGCTGGATCGAGGACAAGACAGCCCGCGATGAAAACGAGCCACAGGCGCAGAGCGTGCGTAGAATCAGTACCGAAGCTCTCCATTTGGAGACAAGACTTCAACTGCCAGATTAATCGCTTGCTGATTGGCGAGACCCAGAAATCGTTCTGGATGATACCGACGTAGAGCCAGACGCCTAGACGACATGCCTTGAGAAGCTGGTCTCCTGATCCGCTGGTGTCGTCGTAATCCTCTCTAGAGAGAAGGTAGTACTGAATTGACCGTATTCTCTCGCGCAATCTCAAGGGAATGACCTCCGACTTTGGGGGATTGACGGTGTTTATGTCCTGAGTCACGGTATGTACTTTGTAGAGAACGTCGAAAAGATCAGAGTCAAACTCATAATCATCGTGGACAGCCTGAAACCCCGAAGCAAGAGTTCTCTCTGTTTCTTCGCAGCCTTGAAGAACATTTGGCTCTACTCTTATGCTCTCCATCTGCAGGTAGGGTTTCGAAAGGCCATAGACGGAGCCACAAATATCCGCTCTGATGCTGCTTTAGGAACGATTACAGATCAACAACGGTGCAATTTTACTTACCGGCAAAGCTTATCATGCAAGACTGGATTATACTCAAAGGCCGACAAGCCTCCACGTATCTCCACCATCCGCTTTGTACCCCTCATATGAATGCGCCAGTTTGCCTGGTTACCGCATGATCGCTGCCGAGAACAAGTCAGTGTGTTTCGAATCAAACTGTCGGAGCACCTACTTCTGTGAGGGCTAGACCAGCTACGGCAGCGATAGTTGAATCACTTATTTCCTGCAAAGGGTTCTGAAACCGTTCATTGAGGATTCGGATCGTTTGCTGCAAGTGATTGATTGCGGAGGGACGCTCTTTCTGGTCATTCACTCTTGCCTCAAACTGATGGCTACAGAACAGAATCGAACTCAGGAGGGCGGAGTCGGTCAAAGCCAGAGGGACCCAGAGCTTTTTGGTTGGATTAAATCCCCAATATGCCTCGATTGGGTACAGGTGATCTGCCACAGCAGAAACGTCTATTACAATGACATCAGCAAAATCCCTGTACAAGGATGCCATATGATCTTTATAATTAACGATCTGGTAATTGGGGAGCAGTGGACTTACAGAGGTAAAGAAGGTCGTGCATATACGGTTGCATTTTTATCGGAAAACTATCAAATGGATCCTTACTCCAGCGTTCAGGTGATGGAATAAGAGGACGTTCAAGTTCAACAATCGTTTCTGCATCATTATCCTGACTCTCGATTTCCATGTCTTGGGGTCCAGGCTTTGCGTGCGCAGCCATCTGTTTCTGCCGTCGATAGTTGTGCATGACGTGAGTCCGGACGAACTTTCGAGTATTCGGGTCATTTGGGCGTCGCCCATCCGAACAGTCGACAAACCCATAGCGCTCCTTTGAAGGTCTTTCTACCTCTTTTAACGGGTACTTCAACGAGCGCTCATGTTCTTTTAGATCTGTATGCCAAACCCAGTCAGTTTACTTTGACCGAGAGAGACATCACAGAATCGAAATAGTCTCGGCGAGTCAAAGACCATCGCAGCTATTAGCGACTGTTCATCAACTTTCTGCGTTTAGCCACAACGGCACTGAATCTTGACACCTGTTCTGGGTGCTGAGAAGCGCCATAGCAGCGGAATTGACCACTGTGCCATTAGGCTTGTTTCTCCATACAGAACTTCAGAGGGATCCAGACATAGAGCTCAGCCGTCACTGAGTACGCGATCTATCACGCGAAGCAACCTAGGTGATGGGCATGGTGATCGTTGACGGTGCCTGGGTCAACACGGTCACATGATTTGAGGTACCATGCTTCTGCTATTGATAGAAATGGCAGACCGGACACAACCCACCTTTTCTCGGTCTTCCTCTTGGGACCGACTTCGGCCACTGGACATTGGCGTCTTTCGATGAGCAATAGATCAAACCCCCATCTTCGCTCTCCGGCCCCGTCTTACTGTCAAAGACTAAGAATTTCGGAGATAAAGTCGTCATTTGTCAAAGTTGCGACCGATGCGCGGCTGATGTAAAGTGAGTGTATGGTTGAAAGGATCCGAAATGGATAACGGTCGTTGGAGAAAGAGGACCAGCCGGGTAAGGTGCGAGTGGCTTATATTTACCGCTGCAGACTGCTCTCTGAACCCATTGGTGCCGCAAACTCGACTAACCGTATCAGGCTGAATTTTGAGACCAAATACCCTTTTAAGTATTGCCGAACCTTCGGTCGCGCGTCCCACGTAATCTCAGACACAACCGTAATCCTGCGCGGCGAGAATGGCCGTGGCTCAATGGGATGAAATTGCCAACGAAAAGTGATATAAAAAAGGCATCTCAGCTCCAGAATTATTACCACATTACAAAATATTGAATCACCGTATCTCCACCTCAAACAAATCATACGTTCAATCGAATTTACACAAAATGGCCGCGATTTCTACTCAACTATTGCCTGCTGACTACTTTGTCAAGACACATCAATTTACCAAAACGGTACACCGCGACCAATACCCTTCGATAGACCCGGCATCGCCCAAGCTGTCGCAGAAAGGAAAGACTGTCATTGTCACCGGTACTAGCCAAGGCATCGGCAAGGTAAGTTTATCTCCCTTTGTAAAGCTATCTATCTGTACGTTAATATGACCTTCGGACAGGCCATTGCCCTTGCATTTGCGAAGGCAGATGCGGCCCGAATCGTCATTGCGAGTCGCAGCGCCGAAAAGCTCGAGGCAACTAAACAAGAGTTGCTCAAGATCAACCCCAATGTTGATGTCTTGGTTGTCCCAGTGGATACTACTTCCGAAGATAGCGTGAATCATCTAGAAGAGACTGTCAAGTCTAAGTTCGGGATCCCCAATGTCCTAGTCAATGGTGCCGGTCTCTGGTCGTCCACGGAGACGATTGGAGAGAGCGAGCCGAAGGAATGGTGGGCAGATTTTGTAAGATACCTTCGTCCTGGCTTTCTGGTATAGGAGGGAACATGTGGCTAACCGGTTCCTTGATTGAATCTAGGAAGTCAACGTCAAAGGAAGCTACCTTATGAGCAGAGCATTTCTTAGGCTGGTAGGGTTGGAAAGAGAAGCAACTATCGTCACCATTGGTACCTGGGGCATGCTCACGGTAAGTCCGCAAGGTACTAGTTACCAAATTAGCAAAATGGCTCAGGGTAGATTGTCGGAAGCTATCCCTTTGGCATATCCTAAAGTCTCCTCGATGAACTATCATCCTGGTATGATAATTACCGATATGGCAGACAGTCATCCAGAAACCCTCCATTTCTGTAAGGACACAGGTACGTTAATCTTACTGCCGTCTCCAATTTCGCTTTCTTTACCAAATCCAACAACCAAGCTAACGTAGTTGATCTTGGGACTTGAAGTTGAACTCGCTGCCGGCGCTGCCGTATACTTAGCTTCACCACAGGCGCAATTCTTAAGCGGGCGGTATATGTCTGCCAACTGGGATGTGGACGAATTAGAAGCAAGGAAGGACGAGGTCATCGAGAAAAACCTACTGAAGATGGATCTCAGAGGAGAATTTGGGAGTGGTCTGTTCGAATAGTCATTCAGCATTCTATGAATTTCTCTGGTGTTGTCATCAGCAACAGTAACATCAATATCCCTTAGATTCTCTGTCGTCCTTTCATCTTGCTGATGATTTTAATCTCGGAAACAGGGGATGCTTAGATAGCTATATAGACGCGTTCGTCAGTTGGCGCTAAGCGGTGGCTGCTGTTGTGGTCAAATGTTTAATTAGCAAGTATCTCTACGGCGCAAACAATTGGTGTAGATCATCAAACCTGTGATGGAGAGAGACCTTAAATAGGCACTGAACCATGCTCTGCTTCAAAGACACGTCAGATAAATCGGCGTTCAGGATCATACTCTGATCTGGTCGCGGAACTATTGGTGGTTTACCTAGAAACCATTTCACGAATGCGATCGCCCCAGGTATGGAATTCGTCAACGTACGTAACACTCTGCTCTCTGATACGAAAACAGTATCGCAAACTATCTACAAGTGCTTTGATCTGATCTATTTCCGGAATAACCAGGGGAAGATTTAGTTTGAGTTTTGAGCTTAGCCCTAATTCTGGTTGGCAGAAGTTCCAGCCCAGATTCTCTTGCACAAAACCTGATTGCAGCAATTTCGGCTCAAGCGCTTCCAATAGGTCAAACAATTGATGTAGCGTTGGTAAAGGTTGATATTCCTTTGAGCTTTCGCGGATTAACCGCTCGACAGTACGGCCGCTTCTACGTGTGTAGGGCCCCAGGACACCAGTATGGCAGCAAGACATAGAAACCTTATTACCCCAATCGGATCTGGACAGCACGTCCGCCGAGTCACCATTGCTATAACCAACCTGTGCCTGGATGATAATGAGTACCTGACTTTTGCTTTGCCTAGCCAGTTGCTCTACTTTAATCCAGGTTGTAGTTCTGACGGGAAGGGTAGTACTGAATCTTTCACAGGCAAGCAGGGCTAATATTTGTACGTTGTCGCTGGATGCGGCTTGTATCAGGCCTCGACCAATCGAGAAAATGCTTCCAGCAGAGTTGTCGAGAGACCACTGTAGCTGTAGGTTGGGACCGAGTGCCATTGCTTGAGACAGAAAGTCAATGCGGTCTCAAATTGAATTGGAGTTTGCTGTTTCGCGGATGGAATTAGTGATAGCTGTTGTAGTATTACGAAAATGGAGTCAAATCAGAAGAAAAGATCGCTGAGCTCTGCGGGGAATTTCTACCGGTCATCGTTCCCTCGCAGTAGTGCAGCTACAAGTTACCATATGACCTCCAATCCATTTCCGTGCGACTTCAGGTGGACCGAAAGATCCTTTGCGGACAGAGCTAGAGTCGGCCCAGGAGCCTGGCATAGTAGAGCAAGCAATCCACATAGATTGACTGCATGATGAAGTAGAAAAAAACGCCTGCCCTATCTTGAATGTTCGCGGTCAATGAAGCTCTGTAATTGTAAAGGAATAAAAGCTGCCTGAAATGCACGTCTTGAGGAAGATATGGAGTGTAGCAGTGCTGGGTACGCCAGGGTAATCTGTACCTTATAAACCGCTACGACTAGCGGTAATACATGTATGAACTAGTGAATATTACATTTCTTCACACTTTCTCAGCCTCAGCAGTTCCGTCATCGTTCTTCATGGCTTCAACCACACAACAGCCTTTCCGACTCCTTGACCTCCCTGGAGAACTTCGCAATCGAATCTATGCAGAGCTGCTTTCGAGCCAGTGCATAAAGCAAAATCTGAGTGACGGCTACGCGCGTTACGACTTTGGCCTGGCTCTTCTTCTAGCAAATCGCCAAATCTACTTCGAGGCCAGGAGAATCTTTCGTCAAAATACCTTTGTACGCGTCACTACTCCGTGGCCTGAGGCTGAAGAGCATGTTGGCACCGAAGGTCGTGTTCCCATGCTCGCAAGAGGAGTCAAGGCCGATAGCTTTACTGCCTGGCATATGACAGTGATCTTAGGCTCTCCACACTTTGTGTATGCGTCTGAAAAACCATCTTGCAGCTGGATCATGTGTGGTGAAGACCTCGATATCTTCTGCAGGCTATGGTTTCGCTCCAACCTTGGAAATCCTGGTCTGAATCAACACATTACTCTCGAACTGACTATACAAGATCCTTATCAGTCGGATAGCCATCCCTCGAAAAACCTACAGCGTTCCCTAATGATGCCATTCGGTATCGTCAAGGGCCTTGATGAGCTTGTTGTTGGAGGATACAAACGCGAGTCGGTCGAAAAGGATCTTCGAGCGGCAATGGCTATGCCCGATCCCTCCCCCTCCGAATGCATTGAGAACGCGGTGAAGCATAAGAATGCCGGCAATATGGAGCTGTATGCTTCGAATTATAAGCTTGCTATATCTGAATACAAAGAGGCCTTCGAGAGTCTATACATTGATCGTGACATTCTCAGCGAGAGGGTGGCGGCCCAGATGAGCAACTTTTTCAATGGACGGTTGGAGAGCGGAACATACAAAGGGCAGAATGCACAAGATACTCGTAACGCTCTGAGGGTCCAACTCACCGCCAATACCGTCCTTGCGTACCTCAAGCTGCAAGACTGGACCACGGCTTATGAATGGGGCAGCAGGGCTATCAATTATCTCATGACCATCCAAATTGATCCATTCAGCAACATCGTACCTGCCCAGGCCGACCATGCCAAGCTCTACTATCGGACAGCACTAGCACTCAAGGGACTAGGGAAATTGGAGGAGGCACACAGCATGCTTTCAGCCGCATCAAGATTCACCCCCAATGATCCTGTGATTGCCAAAGAGATGGGCAACTGGGTACATTAGACTCTACTTCGCCGTGCAACCCATGCAGACCCTGCCATCGGCGGCCACAATTACCTTGCAGTCTCAAGTGCCGCGCCTGCGGTAGTAAGAGATTTTGATGGACCCATCCAAAGTATTGACGACATAGCCCGAGGGTACTAGGCGAAGTTACCGGGCTCGTTCAAGGCTTAACTCCAAGCACCACATTCAAGCTTTGACATAGACAGTTCTCCTATCGAAGAAGTCACTGCAATTGTTCGACTCTTATTTTTCCGGTTTGCTCACGTAATGTCACCTTTCCACATCTTATGTGAACGTGATCCAGGTACTCCTCTTAGTCACCTACCCTACAGCAATATTCAGTCTTCTAGATATTCATTACGCTATTAGAACCGCACCTCCCCACACATGGCATGACGTACGTATGTCGAAAATGGTAAAATTAGTTTTACAGTGGCATGAATGACATACCTGTGGTCTTTGACAGTTACTTGGTGAAACAGAGTTGATTTTCTTTGCAACTGAATCCCAAGATGTCTAGAAGCTGATACAATCGAGCTTTTTGTTGTGTCCGAATCTATCACGAGGTTAATGTGTGCTTCCTCCTACCATGAGAATTCAAAGTGATGGTGGTTGGCCAGCCCGCCTCCTAATTATATAACGGTAGCATGGAAATACGATTACGCTCACCCTAAGACCTCTGTTTGACCTATAGCATTTCTCATGGATTTGCATCACTAAGACTGTCATTGAAGTTGTTAGCCACTAAAGGAGAAACTATCCGCCATACGTCGTGACTGTCACCAAGACAGTAATTTCCTGACATTCTTGTTTGTATGATAGCTTGTCGTAAAGACGGAGACGATTTCAATAACCAGCCTCCTTAGGCTTTTCTCCGACATGATATCTTAATGCCGTCGACTAAACTGTGTCATCTTCCCTGTGGCAGAAGTTGATGTCAGAGTGCTAGGCATGATAGAAGGAATCTTGCCTCTCTACTCATCTAGGAGTTTATAGTCGAAAAGAGGGAAAGATTACCATGAATCATCATACAAATCAAACTCAAACTTGCGGCAGAAATCTCGATTCCACACGATAAATAGTCGAGCCTTTTCGACAATCTCGTAGGTAGTGACTCTCTGATGTTTTCCAGATACTGGTCATACTTCGATCAAACATAGAGGAACCAATGGCGCCTCGGTCTCAATGAAGACTCTCGACGCATGTTTGGCAAAGTGTGCGTTTCCAAAGAGAACTCTATTAGGATTTAAGTTTCAACTGTGCTCTAGTTCGAGAGCGACGAAGAGAGCTAAGCTCTATCAAAGGCTCACAGTGTAAAAGCCGGGTGCGTGGATCAGCCTTTATACCACGACTTGGGCCATACACGAAGGGCTAGAGCTGAGTTATAGAATTCAGCCTCAATTTCCGCACTTACGAGGCACAAAGGTGGTGATTGGATTGCTGCACTTTCTCAAGAGCGATATTCTGTGGTTACACAGCTTGATGAGTTACCCAGTGAATGTTAATCGGAAACACTGCAGACCATCATGAAAGTCGTGCTGGACTGAATGTAGTTCGAGGACTGAGCTTATGTAACAGTGTAGGCAGCCACGGCAGCCTATCCTTGTCTTTTTGGTAAGGGCTGCCCAGAACTTCATCCCGCTTAGTTTAGCTTCTCTAAGGTACTCCTGGATTTCGACAAAAACGATCAGAGAATTGGCTTGCGATCAGCCAGCTGAAAAGCAGTCTTCTAACAACGAGTTCGATCGTAATTCCTTTCAATCTCTTTGAAAGGGTATATTTTGCGTGTTGGCTCAGCATGTTCGAAGCAATACTGCAAGAACAGAGCATGCGCACTGATATTACAAAGCACAAGAAGAACAGTTGATTTATGTACGAGGTCAGCATGCACGTAGTTATATCGGGTAGACATGGTGGAATTTTGACCAATGAGCTATAGTAGCCTGCGGCCCGTTTGAGGCTTGACCGCTATGGATATATGTACCCGTCTTGATAAGGGAAAGTAAGGAGGGAGGTTCATGCATGGAATCGATAGCCCCGACCATTGAGACCAATAGAAGCCTGTGCGTTGCTGATGAATGCCGCCACGTGGACCCGCATTTACAAAAGACGCATCTTATCTCATTAATAAGAAAGCTCACAGACTTGCTTTCTGTATCTGATAAATTTGACGTGCATTCCTACTTCGTAAGGGTGTTGCTTAAGGTTAACAGCTGGAATCAATGCGTCTTCATTGCGCCTTCAATGTCTCGAGGTAGAAAGGGAAAGAATCTCGGGTCCAAGTCTCAAACGGTTTCAAGACCCGTCGAAGCGGTCGATCGAGAGAGACACAAAAAGGTAAGAGTCTCTTTACTGTCACTGAGATTGCAAGTAGATGCTTGCCGTTAGAGATACAGTTGGTCAAGCACTCTTTTAAGCGACACTAAATGTTCAGAGTAGCACACTCTGACCAACGATAGGCGATAGGCCCCTCAAAGACAGCCCCAAGCCCTCGTCGTGTTACCAGATTTGATCTCAGATCAAGACCTTCCGTTGATACAGCTCTGCTCTTTGTAGAAAATCCTGATCGCATTCTTCAAAAGTCTCGCAAACCCCAAAAAGTCGAAGAAGGAGCACCAACTCAAGATCAGCTCGAAAGTTCCCTTAGCAGCCGGCCTGACAGCCTTGCAATAGACGCTTCGCTCACAGCAGAATATCGACGAATTGGCTACGTGTCTTCCCAGGAGCATTCCGATGAAGAGTTACCTCTCTTATTACCGGATACCGATTCTATGCAAACATTTTACCGCAATTGGGGCTATCTACCACCACTGGATGTAGAAGTTGTAGCTATCATAGACGCAATCATTGCGGATCCAATTAAGGCAGGAGAGTTTACGAGAATGGGCGCTGAGCACCCCGATTTTCCTGACGGCCTTGACGATCGTAATGTCGATTTGGGGGAAAGCTCGACACTTGACTCTCATGCAGATCATATCAAGTTTCTTGCTCCTGAAGAGTCCGCTTCGGAAACGGACGGCGAAAAGGAATTGCACGGACAGCTCTGGACCTTGGACCAGGCCAGATGCAACGAAGGATCCAACGAAGCATTCTTTCAGCGAACGCTCATGATGAGCTTAATCGCGCGCCACTCTATTATCTATCAGAGAGGCGCTAGAAACAAACGTTACCTTGATTTCAGCGTCGAAGAGGCGTGGACTTGTCCACCAATGCCGACCCGAGCGTACGGGAAGGGCTTGAAATTTCTAACGCAACCCAAGCCTGACCTTGCTGTGTGTTTCCGCAGGCAGAGTCTTATACCCGACAACCTGTGGAAGAACCTGCCAAATGCGACTAAGCGTCTTGCCTGCTACGAGAATACACGTGAGACCGGGAGAGAAAGAGTGTTTCATTTCCTTACAATTGAGGCTAAAAAGGCAAACATCTCAGCCGATGACACTGTAGGAAAGCGCCAAAGTCTGAATAACGCGAGTCAGGCTCTGCACAACATGTTCGAATTCTTTCGAGACGCTGGAGCAGAACACGAAAACAACTTCTTTACCAAAGTACGATTCTTTTCAGTGGTAGCTAGTACCGAAGGTCTTACAATTCGCATTCATCGAGCCACCCGAGAACCCGACAAGAAGTGCTTCATCATACCGGATTATTCATTAAGGTTCGAGTATCAAGAATTTTTGTATATTCAGAAACACAGCAACTTTGATCGAGAGACAGTAATTAGAACCTTCAAAACAATACTAATTGCATACGGAGCAAATGAGCTTCGTTTTTTGTTCAGCGATGCTGCTAAAGCTCTTGTAAGAAGATTGGAAAGGGACCCAAAAGGACTGAAATCCAGACAGAACGTTAATTTCTATCGGTACGGACAGACTGTTGCGGTGCCTAAGAGTAGAACAGCGACACCAGCACCGAGCAGAGCTCCATCAGGAATGAGTAGTTCAACTGACATGTTGAGGGGCGGAACATTCTCGCCAATGCAGAGCCAAGCTCTATTTCCAGTGCAGACATCGAACGCTCTCGGGAAACGACTCAGGGCGCAATCGGAGGATACTACGCAATCAAGGACTAAGCGGCAGCGGAGAAAGTGATTACAATGGCTTAAGATACACTTTGGTATGAGCCACCCTATGTCCACCCATACATAGCCTTTATGCATTTCTCTCAAGGTCAGGCTGAGCCACCTGCGACACCAGGCTCGAGTGATCGTCAGTGGATAATGTCCGTTATGAAGGATTCATCAAGGGTGGTGATAGGTACTTGGGTAGTCTGAGAGTCTATCACGTCCGGCTGAGCTAGACTGCTTACAACGTATCCAACAGCATATCACATGATCAATAGCAGAGAGACTCTATCTGCTTGGTGACAGCAAATCTGGTGCCCTCGACTACGGATGGTTCCCTGCATCATTGCGTCAGCATTAAGAAGAAAATAAGAGATAAAAGATTTGCTTCCGGGAAACACATTGATGCGGCATAATAGTACCGATCGATAAGGGCTCCCCAAGTGAGAGAAGACAGCCTAGGACTTCTTACGCACAGCTGGCTACCGTGTCTTTTTCTCGATTAACCTGCTCGAAGGTGGAAATTCCAAGTCAACGCAGAAATCGCTACAATATGGAATGAATGGCATCGTTCTTGGTCATATTGCAACATTCACCGTAGCGGAAAAAGGCGCCTACCATGCCGCTACTTAGCCGGAGCATAGTAGTGTATGGTCACTACACAGCGATTTTTACCTGGCGAGTTTCAGCGAAAAGCGTAGGTTGCAGGAATAACAAAGAACATCTCTTCGACTTGTTTAAGTAACATCATTCACGGCTGACGTTGGGGGGTGCTAAAAAATCGCTGTGGAATTGATCACAGTATTAAGAGTGTCATGTTTTATTGCAGGGACGTCAGAAGAGGTTAGGCGTGGGAAGAGCCGAGGTCTGTCCCATTTTCCCATATTGATGCCGTCATAGTCCTCGTCATCGATTTCAAGGACTTTACTCTACAGCTTCAGCTTCATGGTCTCTTAAATCTATGGAAATTTTCTCCATACAAGGTGAATCACGACGCCTTGTACCATGGCCACCATGGCCACCGAATCTTCAGCAGGCGTTCATGCCTCGCGCCCCCCCACCGCCAACGAGAAAAGCCTCATCGATGACATCCTACAGCTTTACCAGCTCAACCCCAGCGAAGAAGCCTATTCCCACTATACCCCTGATGCCGTCTTCCATGACCCAGTCAGCATCGCCAAAGGCCTAGACAGCATCAAGTCCCAATTCAACGGCATGCCAAAACTTTTCGCCGAATCCACAACCCAAAAGTGCGACGTTCTGGCCGATTCGCCACCTAATGCGTTGGCACTCAACCTTACTCAGCACTATGTCTTCAAGTCGGCTATTCCGTTCAAGTCGAAGGGAGTGGAGAAGACCGTCAATTCAAAGGTGACGCTACATATGAACGGGGAGGGGAAAATTGAAAGGCATGACGAAGAGTGGGATCATCAGACTAACAAGACGGCGGGAGAGGATGGGTTCTTGGGGAAGGTGCAGGAGGCGAGGAAAAAGACGGACGCCAAGTTGGTGGAGAAGACTGTGTCATCAGATCCTGCCAAGGTCTGAACTTCGCATAAGTAGTAGTTGACCACCTCACACTATCTCGTCTCCCGGCTCTCCTTATTGCAACATGAAGCTGTTCATGTAATGAGTTGATCATGAATTGCTAGCTGAGCGAACGCATTACTTATGGTGGTCAATCAATAGCTCACCTACCCGAGTAGGCGTCAACATAGCAGGGTCATCATCAATTATACTAATAGAGTGACATGTCAAGATGGAATGGTTGAGCCGAAGCGCTCAGACAATGGTGCAGAGAAGCTCAGCATTCAAATACAGATCCAAGCCGCTTGATCGCAAATTTTTGAAATGGAATGACATGTATGGCTTAGCTCTCGGGCATAAGGACCAGCCTCGTTTTCAAACAGATTCTTCGTCATTCTCAATACGTCAGAAGTATCTGCGCGGTCTAGACTATGTTGTTGATGAATTGTTCTTTCAACGTCGACATTGCCTGGGCCCCGTTCGCGCGATCTTCGGAGCCTTCGGATGATCTTTGACTAATTGATATCGTCTTCATTATTCCGTGGGATATCTTGTAATGAAGTGATGTTGTTTCCTTTCCCTAGAAAGTTGCTGGGCTGCTGCGTACTAGGTTGATTCAAGAGGTTTGCGTCGAGAGAAGCGTCGATTCAGTGACGGTCATTGGTACTTCTGTTCTTGTGATATGTAGTCCGCCTAGAAACTTGAGCAGTGTATCTACTTCGGTCCCAGTTTACTCGAAAAAGCGGACGCAGAGATGGAACGGTGGCAGCGATTATAGCTACGTTCTGCTCGAGACTATGTGCGATCAGAAGTCAGTTTGTAACCAACTTTCGAGAAATAATGGAAAGTTACAGCCCCCATGTGACTAGATCCGAAATATCATCTCATGTTTTTCAGTCAGTCCGCGCTCAAGTGAAACCTCGCCCGTCTAGCGATCGTAGCAAGGCTCAGGTCAGACAAGATTGAGACGACTTGAACGGATCAAAGTCAGTGGCTTTAGCGTATGAGCGTCAGGAGAAGGTTGATTGCGAGCTAACTGTCATGAGTGACTAAAATTACCCAATCCTGCATCCAACACCTACCCTCAATCCCAGGGCTATATTGTGGCAGAACAAGAGTGACACATGTTGAAATACGAGGTCATATGGGGCATTTTGGTATATGGGGTTGAAGCTGTTAGGAGTCTATCTAGGAGCGAGCAGGTGAAAACTCTACTAGCAGGCCGCAGCCCTACCAGCCCTATGAGGCGGAGGTTACCAACTCCCCTGTTTCCAACAACACAAACTTCATTGACTGCCGCAAGGAAACCTATAAAAGAATACATGACTCGTTTGACTTTCCATCGCTGATCATTCACGAAAAGTCGCATCAGAAACAGAGCGATTGATATTCTTGTACAACCTTAAGAGATCATAACGGGTATTTGAAAGAATGCTTGAAGCTTGCCAACAACGATCTGTTGTCCAATTGGCGTTGATATGCATGCCGACCATGGCCAAGGTAAACCTCCCGAGCAGCGATGGAGATAGCAGCGAGCGCGGCGACCCGAATATCGTTATAAAAGTCATCAACCATCTTGCATTGAATGAATTACCGTCGCCACCACTATGAGAAGGTCATTCCACCAGAGAGTATGAAGCATTCGGATTCTGACATACAGTCGAAGGATTACTAGAATTGTACCTAGACTAAAGATGACGATTAGTGTGACTAGACTGGCAAGACCTTTGTGCTCATCGCTCTCTGAGAGAGGCGGGCCTGAAGCTTATATGATTTGTATTTTACAATTAGTGTGAAAGAGGTAATTGTTCTTTGAAAACACTAAATTTTCTCATTCAAGAGCAAGCAGCTCACATAAGAGCAGAAGCTGTATTTGAGAATAAATCAGCCGCAATTATGTGTCAGCATTCAAAGCAAAAGCAAATCATGACAACGAGGCATTCGTGATATAGAGGAATAAGGCGATGTAGCAGTGGTGGGCGACGTATACGACTGTTCAAGATGATGCGAGCTGTTTCAAGATCCCGCAGTGTCTCAATTCAGATGACGGAAGCGGAACAGTTGTTGTATAGTCTTATCGAGCGTAAATAAATTCGCAAATGATGCTTGAAGATGTTGGAATACGAGGTCATATAAAGCATTTAGTAGACGAGGTTGAAGCTGGATTGAAGTCTATCTAGAAGGCGAAAGGTGAAATCTCTACTAGCGGCCCCCAGCCCTATAGGGCGAAGATTACCAACCAAATCACACCTGAAATTTCAACAGAAGAATCAGACTAATTGCGGCACAGGCTGCAGACATTTCGAGAGAAATCTTGCATGCATACAAGTGAGGGGAAGATACATTGAATTAATCGCTTGAAGTCAGAGGTTGCCTTACAAAAGTCATATATCAATATATGCTGCGCATTGCAGCATACCATAGTTCTTACACCCTCGGCGGATTGAAAACGATTTTGCTGATCACATCTTTGTTTGCAATATATAATGTAAACCTCAAATATTTATAATTTTGTTAGTGAACATCACTAAAAATTGAACTACTTTGGGATAGTAGGTTTGTGTGCTTTCCGCAGTGTGCGCTGAGTTTGTGCGTTCTCAAGGTCTTCCGATGATCAACTGTACCCACCAACCAAGATCTTACGGTTGCTCGAAGCATCGAGCACGTCTAGGCTGCATTCAAGACTATCTCTATTAGCGACGCGGTAATCAGAGAAGACGTCTACATTTAGAGATTCGGAGGCTTTCAAACCACTCGCGTTTGCGCCTCTAACTCAGCCGCAAACATCTCTACGCGATCAACTAGCCGACGGCGCAGACAAAAGCATTAGAGGTCCGATGATTTGTTTTCAATCTCTATTCTGCTTGACTGTTCGCTGTGCTTACTGCGTCATTTTCATGCACTGAACAAGGTCTACTCTTTGAAAAAGCTTTGGCCTCGTACTTCTTATTCTTCCATGCTTGCTGAATCTCCTCATCAACCCTTACTTGGTTTCTAACTGGTAGCCATCAATTCGCCATGTACTCTGTAACCTTGTACCTTATTTTTCTTCTATTTCAGCTAAACATTCTTGGCCGGATAACTGTCTTCTCCACCCCCACACCGCCACATTACCTCGGTCTCCCAAACCTCAACTTATCATCGGTCTTAACAAACCACACACATCAAAACCCAAGCCTTCAGTAAGTCTAGCCCCTTCCTCTCTCCCCCCCACCCCCCACAAGACCCAACCAAACCCCTAACTTACCCTTCCCCTCTCAAAAGCGCCCTCATCCCCGACAACCCCATTATCACAATCAACTTCTTCAACCGCGGCAGCACTATCTCGGGCCAAGTGCTTCTCCGCTGCGTCCACATCGCCAGAAGGGATGTCAGGGAGCAAATCCTCCACCACGGCAACGGCCCCATCCTCGACCGTGGCGAAGTGCGCATTCTGCGCTGGGTCTTTGGCAGCGTGCAGCTGACGGTCGAGCCGACCAGGTATATACTGTGGAGTATGCTGAAGGTCTTGTTTCAGGCGCTTGAGGCTTTTGAGGCGCAGTTAGGGGCGCAAACCTTGGAGTTTTATATTTTGAAGGATATGGAGAGGGTAGGTGGGGGACGGGTGGGGGCGAATTTGAGCCCGGGGGTTGGGGGAATGGGGATGGGGATGGGGAAAATGGGACGGTGAGACAGGGCGCGTATCGGGTGGTGAGTTGAGAGGGGGGGCGAAGGAGGGGTGAAGAAAGTCGTAGAGGCGGGGTGAAGGAGAAATGGTGAGTGAATAAAGAAAAAATAAATTTCCGTTGAGGAAAACTTTTGTGAATATTCTGTCTTGTGGTAAAAATGAGGGCGAAGTGTTCATAATTTTTTTTTTCGTTTTCAGAAAGAAAGAAAAGTATATTGAGACTCAAGAAATGACGCGAATTTTCCCTGATTATAAATTTCATTTTCTTTTCTCTTTTTCATTGCTCTTTTACTTAAGTTGTTGAAACATGATTTATTAACATGTTCAAACTTTATCTTTTATTCTCAATAGCATTTTCTGAGCAGCTGAAAGATGCAATTTAGCTAGTTAAGTTCTAGCTTACAGTACTTCACACTAAGTCTTCAACTATGAAATTATAAATTATTCTTTTAACATGCATGCAATCATGAAATCTTAAAATTGTTGAAATTGTGCTTAGAAACTAATCAAAGTGCATGCATGACTAGAATGTTTGATTTATAAAAATAGTTATAACTAAGACTTGTTAGAATCATGTCTAGAGCGAGTCATAGAAATACAGATAGACGAAGAGTAAATCAGGTAAATGAGAATTCAAAGCTAAAGAGTGAGATCTATGAGATGTGAAGACTATATGTATAGAGAAAAGATGAGTGTTAAACTCAATAGAATCTAGACTCGCTCAAAGAACATGCGTCTCAGTAGAAGACTGAGCATTTCATTATCATTTTATTTGAGTGTTTCAAGCTCATTTCATCGAGCATTTTAAGCTCATTTCATCAGACGTTTCAAGTCTATTTCTTCTTGTCATCATAAAGCGTTTCAAGCTCATTTCATCAGACGTTTCAAGTCTATTTCTTCTTGATATTTGATATCATTGAAGCAGACTCACTATCAAGTTACGAGCTCGATGATGAGATCAATATCGAACGCGTCTTTGAAGCAGATTCACTATCACTTCATGTTTACTACATGTATGTAGCAGAGCTTGTTTCATTCATGTCTACTACATGCATGTAGTAGAGCTTGTTCTGTTCAATGATGAACTCAATCAAGAGATTAACTGTTGTCTTTTGATTCATGTCTGCAATGCATTGCAGAACTTGTTTTGTTCATGTCTACTACATGCATGTAATAAAGCTTGTTTCATTTATGTTTATTGCATTTGATAAAGCTTGTCTTCTGTTCAATGATTGACTCAATCAAAAGATCAACTATTGACTTGTCATTGTAGCAGACTCACTTCAAGTGATGAGTTCAATGACAAGATCAATCGTTATTTATCTTTGTAGCAGACTCACTATTGAACATGTCATTGAAGCAGACTCACTATTGATTCGTGTCTGCTACATGCATGTAACAAAGCTTGTTTCATTCATTTAATAATGAGTTCAATGACAAGATTAATCATTATTTGCTTTTGTAACAGACTCACTATTGAACGTGTCATTGAAGCAGACTCACTGTCGATTCATGTCTTTCAAGCAAACTCACTATTCTTGTTATTCAAGCAGTTTTCTTTCTATTCAGCTTCAAATATTCAGCGATGAACGAGTTTCAGCTCATATCTTCATGTTTTCAGACATGTAGTATATGTTCAATTCTCTCAAGACATATAGTACATGTTTCATTCTGTCTGCAGTACATATCTTCTTGCTGTTGTTATCAATGTCGTGAATAAAGATTCAGCTTGACTGAAAACTATCGACAAGCGAAGATGACTGTTAGTCGACTTGACTCGATCAATGTCGATCGCTAGAGAACAAGAAGATTAAGCAGAGAAAAGAGAATAAATAGATTGTTATTTCTTCTGTTTTTCTCATCATCTCTTTCTGTTTCTTCATCTCTTAGAATTCAGTCAGAAACGCGCTTTTGCATTTGCTACTCACTTTGCTACTCACTTTGCTACTCACTTTGCTATTCACTTTGCTATTCACTTTGTCATTCACACTGCTACTCACTGCTGTTACTGCTGTCACTGCTACTCATCGCTGTCATTGCTACTCATTGCTGTCATCACTATTCATTGCTGTCACTGTTATCTCATTTGCTTCACTACTGTCATCATTATCAATGATTGCTTCTACTTGTTGTCAGAGTCGCGTCAACGTCGACGTTGCTGTCACTGTCAGCAGAAGACGAAGTTGTCATCGCTTCTTCTTTTCTCATGTATCTCACTTTCGCTCATCTGCATCATCATCATCATCTTCGTCGAGTTCATCTTTTTCTTCAAATGTTCTCTTGAGAAGAGTTGATTCAAAACAAATCATCGAAACATTAATGACTTTCGTCATGTGACAGAAAATTAAAGACGTTCATCAAGCAAATATGAAATGCGAGCTGAAACAGAAGCTTTGATGATTAGAAGTTCAGAGTACAGCGCTGAATCAGTCGAGAAACAACTCAGTGATAGAAGATATTATCAGTCAAACGTCAAACACTATTTCTTCAAGTGATTCTTGCATTCAAACAATAATATCTTGTTATCTCTTTATTGATATCACTCAACTGACTCTCATCTTCAAAAATGAATTTCAAGTCGTCAATATCTTTAAGCTGATCAATGATCATATATCAAACTCGCTCAACAAACAAGATCTGCAACTATCATGATTCAACGAGCTTTAAGCTCATGACGATGACGTCACTCAGCAGAATCTCAAGAGCATGATTCTCTTTATACGCTGTCTAGAAGTATATAATCAATGTCTCATCGAGATGATCAATGATCAATTGAGACATTCTTTGCAAGCAAGCTTAGCTTAATACGTCAACTATCTGCTGAAGCTTAATCTGCATTATATCTTTGAATGTCTACGAATCTTTCACTTTCACTTTCATGAGATTCATATGATAAAAGAATTCAATGACTTGAACGAGTGATATAACGCTGAAGATGAACTGATCAATTGAGCATTGATAAAGAAAACATCTGCTATCATCTCTCAGATGAAATATCAGAGTCAGAGAATCAGAAAACAGTTCTACAACTTTAGACTCAAAGAAGAAAGCACATTGTTCTCGATATGCAACAAGTTTAACGTCAACAGCTGCATTTATTCTGATTGCACATATCAGCATATTTGCAATGAATGTGATGAGACTCACGCTGCTATCAATTGCAAAACATTGAATTCAAACAGTCAATTAATTGAAAGAAAATGACATTGAATTTCGATCTTACTGATATCGATATCAAAATTCTTTTTATATCAACTCATGAAGATCAACGAAGTTTCTCTAGCGCACAGAAGCTCTCTAAACGTGAGCGCATGACAAACACAACTAGTTGAACATTTTGATCATATATATGTTCAAACGCTGCTGTTTATCATTGAACATGAAGCAAAAATTGAATATTGAAATCTCGATCAACTGATTTTGAGCGAGAATCTTCTTTCAACAAACAAAGCTTCAGATACTCTTCAAGTTAATTTGACGCAGCAAGTTCGCTGTGATCAACTAACTGAGATTCATCATGTTTCTCATCGCTTTATATTCTCATCATTGAGACTAGTATTGAAGAAGAATGATTGCTGACGTTGAATACATCATTTATCATATTCAAAAGAAAGATCAGTCAACTGCTTCATTCTTGAGAACTGAGAATCAATTGAATATTTCATCTTTGATCAAGCAATCATTGCTTTATGTGACATCGATTGAAACGTAATTCTCATTAAAAGAGATCTGATCGACGTCTTTTGTCATGTGTTGATAGCAACATCAGATCACTGACTGCTTGAGTTCTTCTGAGAAGATAAGTATTGAATAGATCGCTTTCTTTTCTTCAATTTATGCACGTCATCATATCTGTTTGATCTTTTCGCTAAAGATCTTTGCTGAATGCTCATAGTCACTCTGCAATGAGACTCAATGATACACTATCTGAATGACTTTCTAGTTATACAAGCGAACATGATCGAAGCTCGTAAATACGAGAGCAATTTTGATGATCTGTGCACTCAGTTAGAATTTAGCGTTAATCTTAAAAAGAATCTTATTGACATCACATGCATCTTTTTGAACATTGAGTTTGATTCAATCAATATGATGACTCATTTATCATCTGACAAGCATCAGAAGACAATTCAGCTCGTCAACAGCACGCTTACAAAGAGCTTTTTATCATACAAGAAGCTACAGATGCTATTAGACTTTCTGTCATTTGCTGCAAAGATCGTGATTTCTGAAAGAGTCTTTCTCAGACAACTGTTCAACGACTTAATCATCATCAAATCACGCAAGCAGCGCATCAATTATTCAAT